>Ga0255765_1003621_pt1 | contig 16293 bp, 13 predicted proteins | sample 041ome_8_FD_179965 | JGI IMG/M metagenome (GOLD analysis project Ga0255765, IMG submission 179965) | Coastal salt marsh microbial communities from the Groves Creek Marsh, Skidaway Island, Georgia - 041407BS metaG (version 2) | ecosystem: Environmental > Aquatic > Marine > Intertidal zone > Salt...
TGAAAAGTTTCACCAAGCAGATTGGCCTGAGAAATTTAGAATGCTGGATAAATTTAAAGATGATCGAATGGTTTCATTTGGACAAAAACTCATTTTTAATGAAGCGCCTGAAATTCTTCCAAAAGAAATGTACAAGAAAATTAAAAGAAAAATAGCAGAGAGAATTTTAAGTACTAATAAAGAAAAATGGACAACGATCGAAGACTTTCATTTAGATTGGGTTAACTTATATGAAAATGATGACAAAATGTTTTCATTTAAATCTAAAGATGAAAAACTCAAATTTTTAGACGGGATTAAAGAGTATGCAGATAATTTAGAACAAACTTATCAGGATGCTTAATGGTTAAAAAAATTGTTAATCTCTTTAAAAAAACAAAAAAGAAAAAAAAGATAAAAAAACAAGATAGTGCTGAGATAATCGATTTTGTAAATAAATCAAAAGAGAACAACAAAATCCAGACTGAGCAAATGGAAATGAAGAAAATGGATAATCTTGCAAAGGATTTAGTGGATAGCTATTTTAAAGCCTCTAGAAAAAGCTTTTTAGACATGGGATACTGCGCATATCTATTATTATTTAGGCTTTTGCAGCGAATGCTCTTTCACCTAAGCTATCCTGTTTATCGCCATTATTTAAACCATACTACTAAACAAATGGTTAATTATCATAAGCAATGGTTACATGAATTTAAAGAGTGGAATGAAGCATCTTCTGAACGTAAACTTCCAGGAGAAAAAAAAGATGATTATGAAAATGACACAATACATTAATAAATTATAGGAATAGAGATATGAAACAGCAAATTAAGTGTCCGCATTGTAATAAAGAGTTTTCCATAGAACAGATTGTGCAACATGAAAATGAAGAATTTAGAAAAAAACTTGAAAAGCAAGAACAACAAAAAGCTAGAGAAAAACAAAAAGAATTAGAACAAAAACTTGCACTCAAACTTGAGAAAGAAAAAGAAGCTCATGAAAAGCAGTTAGAAAAAATAAAATCTGATGCTGAAAAAAAACAAAAAGAAGAAATTGAGAAACAATCAGCAGCTGAAATAGAAAAAGTAAAAAAAACAGCTAATGATTACTTAAAAAAACAAAGGGCAGAGTTTGAAATTAAAGCAAAACAAGACCAGGACAAAGAAAGAGAAAAGCTAGAAGCCATTATCGCAGAAAAAGAAAAAGCTCATCAAATTGATTTAGAAAGAATGCGGAGAAAAACCGAGGAAGCTGCAAGAGCTGCTAGTCAATCTCCATCAGAGAGAAAAGGTGAAATAAGAGAAGAATTATTAGAAGAATATTTAACAAAAGAATTTCCAATGGATAAATTTACACCTGTGAAAAAAGGTCAACGAGGAGCTGATGTTATACAATCAGTAGTGATTAAGGGAGAGCCAATTGGAAATATACTCCATGAAAGTAAAGATGTGATGAATTTTGATGAGAAATGGGTTCAAAAATTATTAAATGATATGGGTAAAGTAGATGCAACAGTCGGATTTATTTTTACAAAAGCTATGCCAAAAAAATCTAAAGGCTTTGTTGAAGAAAGAGAAAATGGTCGGGTAATAATTTGTTCTGAATACCCAATTTTAAGACAATTAGTTTCAATTACTAGAAAGATTATACAGTCTGATAGAGCCAATGTTGCAAATAGTGGAGATGAGATTTCATCAAAACTAAAAAATCTATTTAATTATTTAAACAGCAACGACTTTAAAATTCAAACTAGAAAAATATTTAATGGAATTAGAAAAGATGGTGAACAGATTGATAAAGATGAAAGATCTTTTGATAATCAAATAAAAAATAGAAAGAAAAATTTAGATGAAAGTAAAAAGAATATTAACAATGTTATAACATCTTTGATATCTAATGCTGACTTAGGTGATGATCTTTTAGACCCAGATGATGATAATTTTTTATTAGAATAATAATTTGAATTAATGGAAACTGAATATTTTATATATCTTTTATTATTACTATCAGTTGCAATTATAATCACACAATTTTGGATTTTTAAAAATTCAAAAAAAGATTTTGAAGATCTGTTTGATGGATTAGAAGAAGAATTTAAAGATAGCGAACAACGAATGAAAAAAATGGATGAAGATATAAACTCAGTTAATGGTCTTCTTCAAACGTATAATAAAATAATTACAGAAAAAACAGCAGAACTAGAACACTACAAAAATGCTAGTATAGATAGTAAACAAAAAGGTTTATTCTCAAGCTTAATAAGTATCTCAGAATTTATTGAAAAATTTAATCAAGATAACCCATCAATAGATGAAAAGACCAAAAATTATCTAACTGCAATTCAAGATAAGCTTGAAATAGCATTATCCTCAACAGGCATAGAAAAGTTTGAACCAAATTTAAATGAAAATATAATGGAAGTAATTGGGTGTACTCCATCTAAAATCACTAAAAAAACTAAAGATAGCAACAAAATTAACTTAATATCTTCAGTAATAAAACCTGGCTATCGTATTTTAATAAGAGATGATAAATTTAATTACATAAAAAATGCTGAAGTAGAAATATTTGAGTTAGAAAAAAAATGAGCAAAATAATAGGTATTGATTTAGGCACCACTTATTCAGCAATAGCTCAACTAGATGATTTGGGTAATCCAGAAGTATTATCTTCAACAGATGAAAATAGAAAAATTACTGCAAGTACTATTTACGTTAGTGGTGAAAAAGTTATTGTTGGGGATAAGGCTTTAGATGCACTAACTGCAACACCTAAAAATGTAATTTCAGAGACAAAACGACAAATGGAAAATGATGTTGCTTACTCGATTGAAAAAGGAGAGTGGGTTGAAAAAAATGAAGCAGAAGAAAATAGTTACACACCCGCACAAGTTAGTTCATTCATTTTAAGTAAACTAAAAGGCTATACATCTGAAGTTACTAAAGCAGTAATAACTGTACCTGCATTATTTGCAGAAAAAGCGAGAGTTGCAACGTTAGATGCAGCTAAAATGGCAGGGATAGAAGTAATTGAATTAATCAACGAACCAACTGCAGCTGCTTGTTATTATGCGAGTTTGCCAAATGTAGAGAAGATAAGCGGTAAGATATTAGTGTTTGATCTTGGAGGAGGAACTTTTGATATCACTTTATGCGAGGTTATGGATCAGAAAGTAGATGTAATTACATCAAGAGGAGATAAATGGCTAGGTGGAAAAGATTTTGATCAAGAAATTTTAAATTTAATTGATGAAAAATATAAAAAAGAAACTGGTAAAAATTTAGATCTCAATGAGGGTAAACTCAAATTTTTAGAGATTGCAGAACAAATTAAAAGAAGTCTTTCAGTTAAAAATAGTCATGCTGAGGTTATAGAAGGACCAGAAGGTCCAAAAAAAATTGAGATTACTAGAGCTGAATTTGAACAATCAATTCAAATGCATATAGAAAAACTAAAAATGTTATTAGAAGAATGCATTGATGGCAGTGGTCATGAAGCTAAAGAAATTAGCCACACTCTTTTGGTTGGAGGATCTACAAGAATTCCAATTATCTCAAAAACTATTGAAAAAGTAATGGGTAAACCTCCTCTAAAGGGTGTAAATGTAGACGAAGCTGTAGCCGCTGGTGCTGCGGTGTACGCTGGGTTAAAATCCAAAGATTCACTTAATACTGCTCAAAAAAAAGCAATAGGCAAAGTTCAATTAAAAGATGTTTGTAACTTTTATATGGGAACATTGGTCCAAAGAGACGACCCAATATTAAATAGAAAGGTAACCGAAAATTTAGTTGTAATTGAAAGAGATACTAAATTACCAGCTGAAGAAACTACGTCAGTTTACACAATTTATGACGATCAACATGCAATTGATTGTTCAATAACTCAATCTGAAGGTAGAGAACAAAATCGTGAATTTGTTAATTTAATTCATCAAGGTGATTTAGAGTTTCCAGATAAGAAACCTAAAGGTAGAGAAATAGAGATTACTTATAAATATGACACCAGTGGAGTGATGCACTGTACTTTTAAAGATGTAAGTTCCAATAAAAAGTATGAAATTTCCTTAAGACCCGAGTCAGCTGAAGATCTAAGAAAACAATATGAAACTATAGAACATATAGTTATTGAATAAAATTTGTGCCTACAAAAAAAAAGAAAAAATTTGTACAAAGACTTCAACATTCTGTCCGTTTTGATATTGGATTCGAAGCTAGGAATGAGCATAGAGATACATCAAAACCTCTAATAAATTTTGTTCAAAGAGGAAGCATCTCCGAAAAAAAGTTTTTAATAGGAGATCTAATATTATCCGTTAATAAAACAAAGATAAAAACTATTGAAGATTTAGATTTTGAAGTAAACAAAATAGATTGGGGAAATGAAGTTTTATTTGAAGTAAAAAGATTAAATAAAATTGAAAAAGTTAAAATAAAAACAATTTCTATTGAAAACTATCAAAAGAATCATGTGGCATGGCCTTGCCATATAAAAGTAAAAAATAATTTGGTATTTATAGAAAAGAACGCTTTTGAGTATCCAGATTTTGATAATTTAGTAGAAGATGAAGATATTTTATTATCAATAGACACTCACAAAATTACTTCATTACTAGATTTTGGAAAAGTAACTTCAAAATATAAGCCAGGGAACTTTGTAGAATTTAAGGTAAAAAAAAAAAATAAGTCAAAAGAAATTAAAATAAAAGTAAAACTCATTAATGGCACTGAAGCTATAGCAATAAGTAAAAAATCATGTGACGAGTATTTTCATAAAAAAGCTGGTTCATTACTATTTAAAGAATGGGTTTTATCAGATTATGGTGCCAATCATGAGGATTGGAATGAGAGAAGAAAAGAAATAATGCAATTAGAAACAATTGTAGAAAGATTTTCCAACTCAAGAATTTCTTCTAATTCTGATTACCTAAAAGATTGGAAAAACAAAGATATCAAACTTCTTACCAGCTTGTTAAAACCCGAATACAGAGATTTAAATTTTAAACTAAATTTCTTTAGTTTAATTTTTAACTCAAAAATAATTTTAAAACTACAGAGTTTAAATTTAAAAAAAGATTGTTGCTATTCATTTGTTTTAACCGGAAAAGTTATTAATGGTAATTGGGATAAAGATGTACCTGCAAATATAAAAAATTTCGAAAAATTAATTTCTGTCAAAGATAAAAAAAGAGAATTATTCATCGATAAAATTTCAAAAAATACTCTAAACTTTTTTTTTAATACAATGATTGAAAAAAAAAAAAATATTTTAATCAAATATAAAGCTAATGAGAAGTTTTGGAAATTTTCTAATATAAAAGATGCAGAACTATCTACTGCATTAGCTTCAGGATTTGAAAGCATTGCAACAAATTTAGGATATTGGTTTGAATCAAGATATAAGTTTAATAAAGCAAAAATAAAATTAGCAGTTGATGATTTTTGTAAAAGTTTTTTTTTAGAATATCCTGAATTTAATCTTGAAAGAATTAAAGAAATTGAAAAAATGGATCTTCAAGATGAGCCAGAATATAATGAAGATGATTATGGTTCTGATTATCAAGATAAAATTACCATTTCATCTTATGTAAAAAAAGAGAAGGTATCTAATAAAGATTGTTTTGTAGTTTATTATGATAGTTTTCCTAATACTTATGAATTTGAGGAAAATTCAGTATTTTTAAAAGTATATGCCTTTGATGTTACGGATTTAGATCAAAAAGAATACGAAAATATATATTATGAAACTGATGATTATATAGATAATCCAAAATTAGATAATTATCTTAGAGATAATTGTAATGTTATTAAAACTAATAACTTTGATTGGAGTGAGGGATCATCAATTTTAGTTCAAAAAAAATTATTAGATCCCAATGAAGATCCACCAGAAAAAATAGCTTTTCCATTCTCAGTTATGAACTTTCCAAAAGCAGGTAAGAGAAAGATAGCGTTTAGATCCTTTATTTGTAAAAAAGAGCTAAAATTTCATGAAAATGAAGGAAGACCATTAGATTATCAAATGGTTAATTACCGAGCTGAACATTTTAAATTAAACGAATACTTAGATCACTTTGATGAATATGACAGTTATCCAGATATCTTAGCGTATGATGCTACAGAGATTGATGCTGAATACAAACAAGCTGGATATTTGGGAGTGAATAGGCAAAAATTAGATACTTTGATTATTCCAATAGGGTATGCGATAGCAAATATAAAGAACGATCCATCGAAATCAATTCAATTAGTAAAAGATGAAATAGCTTTTAAAGGTGATCGTTCAACAGAAGGTGGAATTAACCAGGTATTAAATTTGAAAAAAACTTATGATCAAGCACAAATATCTAAAATTGACCCACAAGATTACTTAAATGAAATTAAAAATTATTCAAAAATTGATGAACGATACGAAGTAATAAATTCATTATTGAATATTGCAACAAATGATAAAACACTATCTCTTGAAGAAAATAAATTTTTAGATGAAGCAGCTAAAAAATTAGAATTAAATCAAAATAAATACTTAGAAATAAAAAAAATAGAGACTGCCTCTCTTAAATTTGTAGATTTTGGAGAAAAGGCTGATGAGAGTATATTTGGCTTATCTGATGATATGGATGCTAAAGAAAAATGTAAAATTTTAAGACAAGAATATTCAAGATGGAATTCACAAACAAATAATAGCAATAAAGATAAAAGAGTACGAGCAAAAGAGATGGTGAACTTAATAGCTAATTTAAGAAAACAATATAATTGCTGATGAACTTTTTAGATAAATTTAGATATCGATATGATAATTTAAAAGAACTTAATACTAATAATCCAAAAGTTAAAAAAAGTGTAAATTATAATAATCCAATATTAAAATCCTTATTATCAACTTCAGTAAAAGTAACACCAGAAATTTTTCCTAAGATAGATCATAGTATAAAAGCTGTATTTGAAAAATTACAACTCGAGAATAATTTTAATTTTTTTGTAACAGCCAATCATAATCAATCGCAAGCTTCTTGTGCAATGATGCCTGAAAGTGATTCTGCTGAAATAATTATTACATCTAGAATGATAGAATTATTAAATGAAAAAGAATTACAATATGTATTAGGTCATGAAATTTCACATCATTACTATCAACATAATATTTATCCATTGCCAAATCAGGCAAAAAGTAAAATTGAGTTATTAAAATTGTTGCATCTTTCTCGGGCCTCAGAAATATCAGCAGATAGAGCTGGTTTTTTAGGTTCAGGAAATATTGAACATTCACTTAAAGCTATGTTGAAAATTACAAGTGGTCTTGGAGAAGATCATTTAACATTTAATTTTTCATCATATTTAGACCAATTAAGAGAGCTTAAACAAATTAAGGGCGATCAAAATCAAATGTACAGCACACATCCATCATTTTTAAACAGAATGCAAGCCCTGGTGTGGTTCTCAATGAGTCATGAATATCATGAATATTTTGAGACTAATAAAAAGGGAATTTACGACTTGAAAACAGTGGATCAAAAAATAAACGAAAGCATTAAAAAAGTTACTGGCAGAGAACTAGATATTTCAACAAAGGAAATATTTAGTAATGCATTGATGTGGTGTAGTTTGAAAATATTCATTGCCGATAGTAAATTTACAAAAAAAGAACAAGAATTATTTAAAAAAAACTTTGGTGAAAAAAGCACGATAAGTATTTTATCTCTTCTTAAAATTTCTAATCCAAAATCTATTGATAGTAAAATTAATAATGCATTAGCTGAGGCCTCAAATTTACTAATTGATGAGAGGGAAAAATTATTAAGTGAATTATCTAAACTAGTAAATGTAGCCGAAGGAGAAAAAAAACTGATCAAAGATGCTTTAAGTTACATAAAAAAAAATCTTAAAATTTAATATTATGAATGAGCAATTAGCAATAAGTGGTTCCCTAAAAGAAAATTCTTTTTTAAAATTAAAAAAAAATAACAAAATTAAACATTTAGAAATTTCATATGCAAATTTAAATGATGATTGGAAACTTATAGAGGATCTTAGCCAATTAAGATCAATCTCAGTTAAAGATAGCTTAATTGATTTTCAAAGTTTTTATAAAGCTTTATCACGTTTAAAAAAATTAGAAAAAATTACTTATAATTATTATTGTTATTTCAATAAAAAACCTAAAGAAGAATTAAAGAAAATAGAAATTACTAATAAAATTTTTCAAATAGATTTCCCTAAAAAAAATGAACTAAATTTTGATTATAATAATTATATAAAAGAAACTTATAAAAATAAGTTCCATTCTATATTTGAAATAAAAAATTCAGAAAAAATATTTAAAAAATTAGAGAAAATTGTTTTTTCTAATTTTGATACATTTCAAATATTTTCAGAGAGTTTTGATTTTACTGATAAAAAATTATTTAAGAAAAATATTTATTGGGGGATGGATAATTCAAAACTTAAAAAGTTTAAATCTTTAAAAAATATACAATTTAATAACGGTTTATACTTTGACTTATTAGAATTAAACCTAGAGAAGTTTTTATTTGATATTGATAAAAAAAAATTATTAGTGTCTTTAAATGGATATTCAAAACCCTTAGTTGGATATCCTGATGAGATCAAAGTATTGAATATTCTATATGAAGATGATGCTTTAAATACAGTTCTTTCTAAAATTAATCTTCAATTAGAAAGTATGATAAAAACCATGGGTATTGAAATTTCTTCATTAACAATGAATGAAAAAGATTTGTTTAAAAATGTTGATTACTCAAAACCATTTAAATTACTAGATAATAAAAAGAATTCTAAGATACTTAATCATAAATTTGAGACTTTAGTATTTTCAAATTGTTATGGTTTTTTAAACAAATTAACTGATGGTAGAGATGGGATCAAAAAAACTGAAATTTATATTGATTTATTAAGTAAACAAAAAAATATAAAAAATATATTTTTTGATATTTCCAAGTCTAAAAATTATCTTGAGGAAAATTGGGAAGCTTCTCACTTTTCTTTTTTAGTTAAGTTTATTTATGAAATAAGTATAAATTTTCCTGATATTAAATTTTTCATTTACCATAGCGAAATCAATAAATTACTAGACAATATTGAAAGCACAGATAATTTTGAAAAACATTTGGCATACTTAATTAACTCATTAGAAGTTAACTACTTAACTAATAGAGTGGAGATAATAAATGCAAGCAAGGACCAAAAGGAAAAATTTATCAAAAGATATATTGAAAAGGGGATAGATCAATTAGTTGTAGTGGATGATATGATCTATGAGGCTGCAAAAACTTTGCCTGATTTAGCATTAATTTATGGGGAAGAAATTGATGAAATTTCATCTAAATTTCCAAAGTATAACGAACAAAAATATTATCAAAAAAGATGGGATAAATTACAATTACCCTTAAAAGAAACATTTTATGAAATTCTAAGGATTGCAAGTTTTTCTAAAGAAAATTTTAGATCAAACAATTCAAAGCTAACAATGTTAGTTAAGAAAAATTATTTAAATCAAATTGATAAATTAAAATTTAAAAAATTATATTTTTATTTGGGATCTCCTTTACATTTAATTACCCATAACATGGATGCTAATGAAAAAAATTGGAAACTCAAAAAAAAATTAGCATTAAAAAACCCAGATAAACTTGAGGAAATAGAAAAGATTAAGAATACAAATTTATCATATGCAAAACAAAGTTTAGATCAAATTTCAAACTCAAGTGATATTGATGAAAATAAATTGAATATTAAAGATACTATCCTTAATCCTGATCAATTTGAATTGATAAATGATTTGGGATTAAATCAAGGTAGTATTAAAGAAATTACTCATTGTTGGTTTGAAGGTGTGGTTACTTGGCAACAAAGATATATTAAGCTTAGTGAGTTAGATAAAATTATTTCAGTAGATAATCTTGAAAATCTTAGATTGAGTGATTGTATTTACTTTGAAAACCTTGAACTTCCAGTAATGCCAAAGTTAAAAGTTTTGGAATTACATCCCAATCAAAACCATCATCAAACAAGAAAATTTAGAGAGATAAGTAAATTTGAGAATTGTCCTAATTTAGAACAGTTAAATATCGAAAACTTAAATAATTTTTATAATAAAAATAATTATAATATTACACTTGGCTCACCAAATATTGACTGGTCATTATATAAAAATGATACATTCTCTATTATTAATTTAGACTTATCTAGATTGCATGAATTAAAGAAATTAGAAAAGCTAAATATTGAGGAAATACAGGCTACCGATTTAAGAAAAATAAAATATTTATCAAATCTTAAAAAATTGAAATTAAAAGTTTATCATAATACCACAGATGATTATTTGAGTGATTACGAACCACAACCAGAAGTAACTGATAAAGATTTTTTATTTTTAAAAGAAAGTAAAAAAATTGAAGAGATTAATTTACGCATTGGAGATTATATATGGTCAGATGAAGGAGAAGGTCATGGAGGACAGTGTTATTCAAGTTATAATGGAAATGGAGATTTTCTTGATTTTATAAATTATAAAATCGAAAAATTAGATTTATTAATTAATTTTGATATTAAAAATCAAATAAAGATACAAGATATTATAACCAAAATTACAAATCGTTTTTTAAATTTAAAAGAACTTAAACTAACCTTTGGGTTTGCAGTCACAAATAAAAATCATGATGAAGTAAATAATAAGTTTTACAAAAAAATAGATACTCAAAAAATTGATTTTTCAAAAATTACCAAATTAAAAAATTTAACTAAACTAGACTTTCAAAGTATGGATAAAAGTGGATTTGTACCATTCAAAACAACAAATTTTGAATCAATTATTAAACTGAAGAAATTAAAATATATTTATTACTGCTGGAGTTCAGTCAGCTTAAATGAATTCAGAAAAGCAAGAATTGCTTTTAAGAATGAAAGCTATGATAATCCTGAATATTATGATGTAGATTATGATTACTATAATGAGGAAGAAAAGAAAAATTGGAACCGTATGAAAGAAATTGGTAGTGATGACTGGGACTGGATTTCATTAGAACAACGGTTTTTAGATTTAGAAAAAGAAGAAAATAAAAAAAAATTTGAAAAAAAAACTATTATACAAAAAAAGAAAAATTAACTAAGATTTTATTAGAATAAAATGGTAATCAACTGGTATAATCTTGGTCCATTAATGGATGAAAGACCATTGGATTATATTGATGGAGATAAACTTTTCGATCTATTGAAGAAAAACAAAATATCTTAAGAATCTCAAGCTAGTTAGTAGACTACGTGAGTCTAAATCTGCCACTAAGTTCATAAAATTTAAAAAAGTTGGTTGTATCCAAAAAATAAAATGTTAAAAAAAATTAAGTTATTAATTTTAGGTAATTGACATTAAAGTTAATAATATTATTACTTAAAGAAAATATATTATAGGAATACAAAATGTTAAAAAATTTTTCAGATGATCAATTCGAGACAGAAGTAAAAAAAGAAGACGTGTCTGTGATTCAATTCAGTGCAGCTTGGTGCGGACCTTGTCAGAGTCTCAAACCAATTATGGATAAGCTTTCAGATGAGAACAAAGATAAAGCAAACTTTTATTATGGAGATATAGAGGATGGCGCGATTAATACAGGGAGCGCCATGGGTATCAGAGGAGTTCCATCAACCATTATTTTCAAAAAAGGAATCGAAATTGATAGGTTAGTGGGTAACCCAGGGGAAGCAAAAGTAAAAGAATTTATTGAGAAAAATATCTAATTTAAACTTAATACTTCAGCAGCTCCATATAAAGATCCCGTAATCAATAAAAGATCACCTTCTTTTAAATCAATTGATTTAATAGCTTGTTCTATACCTGGTTGGTATTGAACATTGGGTATACTTTTAAATTTCTCTTTTAAATCTTTTCCACTAATGGAGTTTGGTTGAGTTTTTAAATCTATAGTAGTTATGGATGAAATATCTTTAAAGTGACAAATATATTTTTCATGTTCTTTGTTTGCCATCATTCCAATAATAACATGTTTGTTACAATCTAAGCTTTGAAGATATTCATTTAATGCTTTAGCACCACCTTCATTATGGCTTCCATCAACTATTAATTTATTATTTTTAACTAGTTCTTTTAATTTACCAGACTTAATTTCCTGAAGTCTTGCTAAGCTAGATATCTTTGTAATTCCTCTTTGAATATGCTCATCTTTGATGCCAATATCTAAGGTTCTTAAGGTTGCTATAGCAGTTGAGATATTTTCTAATTGATATTGACCAAGAACATTAGGCATTGGAAGTTTTAATCCACCTAATTTATCTTCATAATAGAAAAAATCATTCTCGTTAACTGAGTAACTAAAGTCATCATTAAAAAATACTTTATTAGATTGGTTTTGAGAGATAGTTTTTTTAATACAATCCATTGTTTCTTTAGTGCTTTGTTTAGCTACAATAATATTTGATTTTAAAAGTGTAGATGTTTTTTCAAATACAATTTTTTCAATTGTCCTTTCATCTTTTGGGAGCCAATCTGTGTGGTCAATAGAACATGAACAAACAACACTAGCTAAGTTTTCTTTTAGTATGTTGGTTGCATCAAATCGGTGAAATAAACCAGCTTCTACAAGGTTAATATTGTCAGGGTATTGAGCAGCTTTATAAAAATATGAGGCTGTTAATATTTCAAAGAATGTAATGGGTTGATTATCATTGATACTTTCAACTTCTTCAAATAATTCAGCTAATTCATCATCACTTAATTGCTGATTATTGAAGACAAATCTTTCATTTATTTTTAGAATATGAGGGCTTGTGTAAACATTACATTTAAAATTAGCTTCTTTTAAAATAGAAAAAATTGCATTAATTGTGCTGTTCTTAGCATTAGTACCCACCACGGATATTGCTTTAATTTTGTCTTGGGGATTACCTAATTTTTTACAGAGCTCTTTAACTCGATCTAAACTAAGATCTATTTCTTTAGGATGCAGCTCTTGAAAGTTGTTGAGGATTTTCTGAAGTTTCATTTTGTTCAGAACTTATAACAGAATTTTGTTTTAACAATATTGATAATAAAGTTCCTATTTTGGATGAAAGGTCTTTACGTTCTACGATCAAATCGATAAATCCTGTCCGCTGAACGTACTCACTTTTTTGAAATCCTTCAGGTAATTCTTCTTTTACTGTTCCTTGTATCACCCTGGCCCCAGCGAATGCTATTAGTGCCCCAGGTTCTGCAATATGTAAATCGCCCAACATTGCGTAACTTGCGGTGATTCCTCCAGCAACGGGGTCTGCCATTAAAACTATATAAGGCAGTCCTGCAGCTTTAACTTCATTTATTGCAAGAGTAGTTCTGGTCATTTGACTCAAGGATATAAGCGACTCTTGCATTTTCATTCCCCCGCCAGTTGCTACCATCAGTAGTGGCTGTTTATTTTCTATTGCATGCTGCGCTGCATATAAAAAAGCCTCACCTTCTGCAGCACCAATACTTGCACCCATAAAGTCAAAGTCTGACGCTATTGCAGTAATTTTTATCTGATTGATAGACCCTTCTGCTACAACCATGCTGCATTCTAAACCCGTTTTTTTACGAGCACTTTTCAATCTATCTTTATAACTTTTGCTATCAACAAAACCAAGAGGATCGTCTTTTGGAATAGGGGTTTTAAATATTTCATAATTATTTTTACCGAACAAAATATCAAATCTTTGGCTTGGTTTAATTCTGTGATGTTTGTTACAATCTGGACAAACCCAAAGATTTGCTTCTAAATCTTTTTTTAAAATTGGTCCTCTACAACAACTAGTCCAGTCTGATTTAGCTATATCTTCTTTAGATGCTCTTTCATGGAATGCAGTTTTAATTTTTTCTCCAGCCTTAATTATTTTAGTTATCCAATTCATACTATTTTAATTCTTCTGTAAAATTTTTTACTAAATTGCCTAAACTTTGTGGTAAATCTTTGTTCTCAATATTATCTTGAATATATTTTACAAATGCTGATCCGACAATAACGCCATTACAACCACTATTAGCCATTTTTTTAGCATCTTCAGGACTCTTAATTCCAAATCCAGAACAAATTGGGATTTGAGTTAAATTTCTGATTCTTTTTACAAAATTTGCAACATCAGATTCATTTGCTGATTTAACTCCTGTTACACCTGAAACATTGACCTGGTACAAAAATCCAGAAGCAATGTTAACAATATCTTTAAGTCTATTATCATCTGTAGTGGGTGCTGCTAGTTTAATAAGGGATAATCCATTTTTATTTAAAGCTTCTCTTAGTTGATTTTCTTCTTTTAATTCGTGAGGTGCATCGACAACTAATACAGCATCAGCACCTGCAACTTTAATATCGTCTACAAAATTTGAAATAGGGTACTTGTATAAATTAGCGATGTAGCCCATCAATACAATTCCAACATCCTGATTATATTCTCTAATATCCTTAACTAATTTAATAATATCATTAAGATTATGACCATTACTTAATACATGATCATGAGCAGCTTTAATAATGGGCCCTTCAGCAGAAGCTTCTGATGTACAGTACCCAATCTCTAATATGGATACTCCATTATCAATTGCTTTCTTGATCAACTCTAAACTTAATTCAGGAGTAGGATAACAGCCTACAAAATATGAAACTAATTTTGTTTTAGGAGTAGGGGATTTAAAAATTTTATCTAATCTTTCACTCAAAATCTTTACCAATGTGTTCTTGAATTGTATCTAAATCTTTTTCACCTCTGCCGCAAAGTGAAAGGCATATGATGTAATCGTTTGGCTTATCTTTAGCTTGTCTAAAAATAATTTCAGCAGCACCTGCCATAGGCTCTAAAGCAGAACAAATACCTTCTGTTTGTGCAATCATTTTATAAGCATCTAACATTTCTTGATCTGTTGCAGATGAATAGCTAACAGCTTTTTGATCTTTTAAGTAAGAGTGCATAGGCCCTACAGAAAAATATGTTATTCCAGCACCTAAACTCATTCCCCCTAAAGATTTAGCACCATCTTCAGTTTGTAACATATAAGTTTTCATTCCCTGCATGATACCCGGCGTACCATTTGTTAGTGCTGCAGTTTCAGCAGCTTCAACACCAATTTTTTTTACATTGGGTTCATCTAAGAATTCATAAATTGCTCCTGCAAAATTTGATCCTCCACCAACACATCCTACAATCATATCTGGAATTTTTCCCTCTTGTTCCATAGATTGTTCTCTTATTTCTTTTCCAATAATACTTTGAGCAAATGCAACTAGTTTTGGAAAAGGTGCTGATGATACAGCAGACCCACATATGTAAGCATATTCAGGATTACTAGACCAAATTTTTATTGCAGATGTGATAGCTTCTTTAAGTGTGCCAGGTACAGCTTCTAATTTTGCACCATAATGTTTTGCTTTGATAATATTTTGATTAACTCTCTTTATATCAATATCACCCATAACACCTATTAATGGCATATTAAATTTTGCAGCAACTGCAGCAGTTGCACTAAAATGTTGTCCAGCTCCAGACTCACAAATTAAATGAGTTTTACCCATTCTTTTTGCAAGCAAAACTTGAAACAAACTGTTGTTGATCTTGTGACTCCCAGTATGATTTAGATGTTCTTGTTTAAATAAAATTTTTGCACCACCTAATTTCTTTGTAAGATTTTCGGCATAGTATAGTGGGGAAGGTCTACCGATGTAGTGCTTACAATAATAAGCATATTCATCCAAAAATTCCTTGTCTTTGATTGCATCTTCAAATCCTTTACTTAATTCATGAAGTGCTGGCATAAGTGTTTCACCCACTGCCATTCCTCCCATAGCAGCATCACCTTCGCCGTAATAACCTAGCTCATCTGGACCTGTTTTTAACGAATTTTTTGTCATAGATAATTTTTAAGAACTTATATTATGGACTGTATTTAAAAACTTATCAATTTTATTTATATCCTTAACACCTTTTTCTGACTCTAAATTACCACTGACATCTATTAAAAAAGGCTTATCTTTAAAATTATTTAGATCATCAGTTTTGATATCACCAGCAACCATAATTGGCTTTGAACTATTTACATTATTTAAAAAATTATGATTAAAAGACTGAGTTTTTTCATAACCTTTAGAGTCAAAAAGTAATATGTCTGCCTCATCTTCAAAAGCTTTGTATTTATTAATGTCATCTTGATTGGATACTGTTAGAGCAGTAATAATTTTCTTATTATATTTTTGCTTAATTTCTTTTATCTCATCAGGAGTGCTGTCATAAATTTGATAATAATCAAAGGGTAGATTTTTAATTTCTTCTAAAATAGTCT
>Ga0255765_1003625_pt1 | contig 16283 bp, 17 predicted proteins | sample 041ome_8_FD_179965 | JGI IMG/M metagenome (GOLD analysis project Ga0255765, IMG submission 179965) | Coastal salt marsh microbial communities from the Groves Creek Marsh, Skidaway Island, Georgia - 041407BS metaG (version 2) | ecosystem: Environmental > Aquatic > Marine > Intertidal zone > Salt...
CCATCCAGGCGCATAACAAGCGGTTGGGCAGGCGTTGCGGGGTGGTTTTCATGGGCATGCTTTACGTGATGGGTTGATGCACCGTAACCAGTTTGGTGCCGTCGGGAAAGGTGGCTTCTACTTGGATGTCGGGGATCATGTCGGCCACGCCGGGCATGACATCGGCACGGGTGAGAACCTCGCGCCCCTGCGCCATGAGTTGGGCAACGGTTAGGCCGTCGCGCGCGCCCTCAAGCACATGCGCGGTGATCAGGGCAATGGCCTCGGGCACGTTAAGTTGCAAGCCGCGGGCGCGACGCCGCTCGGCCAACAAAGCGGCGGTGAACACCAGCAATTTGTCTTTTTCGCGAGGCGTTAAGTCCATGCCCGGGCTTTGCAAAACTCTTGCCAGCCGTGCCCAAGGTGGGTTGTCCGGTTGGAATCTACGATTTGCACCATCAAGGTGCTTGCATAGGCCTTTTTATGGTGCGGTTGCACCAAAAAAGACACAAACTACATGGCCCAGGTGCGGGGTGCCAGCGCGGGTAGCCCCCAAGCTTGCTGCCGCCAAAGGCGCCACACCGCGCGCAGCAGCGGGGCCACATGCTGCCCCTGAAGGGCCACGGCACGCAGCAGCAGCACCTGTGGGTGCACGGCGCTGGCGCCTGCGGTTACTTTGGGGTGTTGGCTTAGGCAGCTACGCGCCAGCTCCAGCAGCTGTTCGCGCTGGGCATCGGGCCATGCCGAGCCACGCGCCAGCAACAAGGTGCCCATGTGCCGGTGGCCTGCCAACCCCGCAGGGCCGTTAAGCAAGGCATGGTCGGTGGCGTCTATCACGCCTTCGTCCAGCCACACCGAGCCAATGGCTTGGCGTTGGTGCCAACGCCCTTGGGTAAAGGCTTGGTCAGCGCCCGGCAGGCCCAAGTGGGTGGTTTCCATGGCCAGCACCTCGGCGGTGGGCGCGAGGTTGGCGTGCCAGGTGCTTACCCCCAAACAACCGGGGTAGACGATGGTCTCGAGAGGCAGCCATTCAAGTCGGGCGTGGTCTTGTACCTCGCACCTCACGTGCTGCTGCGCCAGCGCACCGCTTTGGTTGCTGTAAAAGCGGGTGGCGCCTGGTGTGCTGAGCAGGGCGTGGGCATGGTCGGCCACGCGTAGGTCAACGTTAAGTTCGTCGCCCTGTACCAAGCCGCCCGGCGGGTGCACCCACACCGTGTGGCAGGTGGCTGGCCCCTCGGGATAAAGCGATTTAAACACCCGCATCGGGCCATCGTGCGCAAAGCGCAGCGTGGTGCCCTCGGCGCCACGGCTGTATTCCAAATCAAGTGTGGCCCGCCAGCCCATGGTGCTGTGCAGGGGGTCAGCAAATACCGCAGGCCACCCCTGCGCCGCGCAGGTAGCGGCGATAGGCCAGGCTGAGCTTGTCCGATGGCGCCATGGCCTCACCCCCGCCAACCGGCAGTTGCGCCGGGCGTTGTGACTCCAAAATGGGTTGGTCTTGAGAAAAAATCGTGACCTGAAAGTCGCGCAGTGCCTCGTCTGCACTTGTGGTGTCGCCCGTGTAGTGGGCAAACCAAAGTCGGCAGCTGGTGTCGTTGGTGGGGCAGGCCCAAATCACGTAGGCGTCTTGCGGCGCCTCGGTTTGTCCTTGCTTAACCAATAACGCGCTGTATGGGCTAAGCACCTCGTAGCGGTAGTTCACCCATTCGCCACCTGAACTGCTGGCGCTGCCACGCGGCTGCCACGCTTGATATTGCTCAATGCAAGGGCGGCCATCGGCGGTGAGCGTAACGTCGTAAGCCGGCACCTCAGGGTGTTCGGCGTCGCCCAACCAGCCCTCGTGCACATAGGCAAAGTGCGCGGTATCTAAAAAGTTTTCAACCGCCCGGGGGGCGCTGGTGGCCACATCAAACGGGCCGTAAATCAGGCGTCGGCTGGGCAGGTCGATAAGCTCGGGAATATCAAAAGCAGCCGCTGCTGAGTCGCCCGCAAGGTTGGCCCACACCAAACCATGCGCCATCCGCACCCCCAAGCACGCCACGCCAAAGGTGGCCGGTGGCGTAAGGCTTGGGCTTGCTGGTACCTGCACGCATTGCCCTTGGTTGTTGAAGCGCCATCCGTGGTAGCCGCATTGCAACACCGACGCGCCGGTGGCGTCGGCGGTGACCTTGCCCAGCGACAGCCGCGCGCCACGGTGGGGGCACTGGTCTGGCATCAGCACCGGTTGCAGCGTGTCGGGTGCGGCGGCTGTGAACCACAGCGCCAGGTCGCGTCGCAGCAATTGCAGCGCTTCGGGCCGTTGCAGGTCAGTGGCCGATGCAGAAGCAAAAGGGGTTGGCGCCAGCGACACCGGCCACCAACCCGATTGCTCCGCGCCCAAAGGTTGGGTGAGCGGTGTCAAGGCTTATTTGCTGCCCGGTACGGTGCCTTCAACGCCTTTGACGTAGAAGTTGATGCCATCGCGCCAGGCTTGGTCGGCTTTTTTGCCAGCGGCCAATACTTCTTTGCCCTTGTTGTCTACGATGGGGCCAGTGAAGGGCTGGAATGAACCGTCTTTGATGCCGGCTTTGACCTTGTTAACGCGCGCCACGATGTCTGCGGGCACCTCAGGCGAGATCTTGATCAGGTCGTTCAAGCCTTCTTTAACACCCCACACCGTGCGCTTGGTTTGCCAGGTGCCGGCTTTGAGTTCTTCAATGGCTTGTATGTAGTAGGGCCCCCAGTTGGCAATGGCGGAGCCCAGGTGCGCCTTGCCGGCAAATTTGCTCATGTCGCTGTCCCAGCCAAAGGCGTACTTGCCGTTCTTTTCGGCAGTTTGCAGCACCGCCGTGGAGTCGGTGTTTTGTAGCAACACGTCAGCGCCTTGGTTGATCAGGCTTTGGGCGGCTTCGCTTTCCTTGGGTGGGTCAAACCAGGTGTTGATCCACACCACTTTGACCTTGATGTTGGGATTGGTACTTTGCGCGCCCAGCGTAAACGCGTTGATGTTGCGCAGCACCTCGGGGATGGGGAACGAACCCACAAAGCCCAGTGTGCCGGTTTTGCTCATCTTGCCCGCAATGATGCCCGCCATGTAGGTGTCATGGAAAAAGCTGGCATCGTAGATGCGCATGTTCTTGGCGGTTTTGTAGCCGGTGGCGTGTTCAAACTTAACGTTAGGGAACTCTTTGGCGACCTTGAGCATGGGGTCCATGAAGCCAAAGGACGTGGCAAAAATAATTTGGTTGCCTTGGCGTGCCAAGTCGCGAATCACGCGCTCGGCGTCGGCGCCCTCAGGCACATTCTCAACGTAAGAGGTTTTTACGGCGCTGCCAAACTTGGCCTCAACCGCCAGACGCCCTTGGTCGTGGGCAAAGGTCCAGCCCGCGTCGCCCACAGGGCCTACATAAACCCAGGCCGCCTTCACTGGGTCGGCCGCTTGGGCGGAGCCCAGCGCCAGCCCCAATGCGGCGGCTGCCAATGTTTTAATCATCGAACGCTTGTTGGTGTGCAACATGACGAGTCCTTCTTTAGGTTGGGAGTGAACGGATTGTGACTGGATTCTATTCAGCAAAAGCAATGCCAGGGTGGCTTATGCCCCATTCGGGTGCGCCAGCCTTAGGCGCCGGGGTAAAACGGTTTACCAATGGATTGGGGCATGTTGACCCTGATCCACAGCGGATTGCGTGAAATCAACACCAGCACCACGATGGTGGCGAGGTAAGGCAGCATAGACAAGAACTGGCTAGGGATCTCCACACCCATGCCTTGCATGTAAAACTGCACCATGGTGAGACCGCCAAACAAATAGGCGCCCCACAGCACGCGCGCCGGACGCCAGGTGGCAAACGTGGTGAGCGCCAGTGCGATCCAGCCTTTGCCGGCGGTCATGTTTTCTACCCAAAGCGGTGTGTACACCACCGATACGTAGGCCCCAGCCAAACCACACAAGGCGCCGCCGCAAACCACCGCCGCCAGCCTAAGGCGCCGCACCGGGTAGCCCAGGGCATGCGCGGATTCGGGATTTTCGCCAATGCTGCGCAGCACCAAACCGGTGCGTGTGCGGTACAACATCCAGCCCAGCGCGAGCGTGAGCGCAATGGCAAGGTAAACCAAGGGGTGCTGCTTAAACAAAGCCGCGCCAACAAATGGCAGCTCGGACAGGTAAGGCACGGCAAAAGGCGCGGCCTCGGGCAACTTAACTTGTGTGTACGGCTGCCCTGCAAACGCCGTCAGGCCGGCGCCAAAAAGGCTAAGGGCCAAGCCGGTGGCGTATTGGTTGGTGTTGAGCCAAATCACCAGCCAGCCAAAAACCGAGGCCATTAACGCACCGGCCAAAGCGGCGGCGACAAAGCCCGCCAGCGTGCCGCCAGTGGCCGCAGTGGCGGCAAAGCCTGCCAGGGCGCCGCACAGCATCATGCCTTCGGCGCCCAGGTTCAGCACCCCGGCGCGCTCGTTAATGAGCAAACCCAGCCCCGCCAGCGCCAATACGGTGCCGGCGTGCAACGAGGCGGCAATCAGCAACGCCAATGCTTCCATTAGGTAACCCCTCCTGCCTCGGGCTGGCGCCTTACCCACCGCATGCGATAAGCCACCAGTGTGTCGCACGCCAACAAGGAGAACAGCAACAAGCCCTGAAACACGCCAGTGATCGACTTGGGCAAACCCAGGCGCGATTGCGCCAGTTCACCGCCGATGTAAAACATGCTCATCAGAATCGCCGACAGCACAATACCCACCGGGTGCAAGCGCCCCACAAAAGCCACGATGATGGCGGCAAAACCGTAGCCCACGGGTACGTAGGGCGTGAGCTGCCCCACCGGCCCAGCCACCTCAAGCGCACCGGCCAAGCCGGCGCAGCCACCCGAGACCAAAAGCGCCAGCCACAGCGCCGAGCGCGACGAAAACCCCGCGTAGCGTGCCGCCCGTGGCGCCAGCCCGCCAACTTGTTGGGCAAAGCCCAGTTTGGTTCGAAACAACAACAACCAAGCGCCAACGGCCGCCAGCAAGGCCAACGGCAGACCCAGGTGCACGCGTGAGCCATCAAACAACCGTGGCACCAAAGCGCCGTCTTCGAAGTTGCGCGTTTGTGGAAAGTTAAATCCGAGCGGGTCTTTCCATGGGCCAAACACCAAGTAGTAAAGCAGTTGAATGGCCACGTACACCAGCATCAGACTCACCAGGATTTCGTTGGCGTTGAACCGGTCGCGCAGCCACGCCACCAGCGCGGCCCACACCATGCCGCCCAACACCCCAGCCAGCAACACCACGGCGTTGAGCCAAGCGCCGGTTTCGGCGCTGCCCAACAAGGCCACGCCACCGGCGGCAATGGCGCCCAGCACAAACTGACCCTCGGCACCAATGTTCCATACGTTGGAGCGAAAACACACCGCCAGCCCCAGGGCAATGAGCAGCAACGGCGTGGCTTTGACCATCAGCTCGCCCCAGGCGTAGCCATCGCGTATGGGTTCAATAAAAAACAGCTCAACACCGCGCCATGGGTCTTTGCCCAGCGCGGCAAACAACGCCATGCCAATCAGCGTGGTAATCAGCAGCGCAAGCAAGGGTGAGCCCAAAGCCCAAGCAGCAGAGGGCTGGCCGCGCGCTTCAAACCGCAGCATGCGATTGCTCCTGCCACAAACCGGCCATCCATTGACCAATTTGCTCCACCGTTGCGTCTTGGCGCGCCACCGATGGTGACAACCGCCCACCGGCGATCACGTGCAAGCGATCGGCCAGTTCAAACAATTCGTCCAGTTCTTCGCTGATCACCAGCACCGCCGTGCCTTGTTCACGCAGTCGCAGCAGCTCGGCACGGATGCGGCTGGCAGCACCCACATCGACACCCCAAGTGGGCTGGGCAATCACCAACACTTTGGGTTGGGCGTCGATCTCGCGACCCACCAAAAACTTTTGTAAGTTGCCGCCGGACAATGCGCGGGCAGGGGTGTGCACGCTGGGCGTTTTTACGTCCATGGTCTGCACCACATGGTGCGCTTGCTGGGCCACTTCACGCGGGCGCAGCAAGCCGCCACGCCCCACGCCTTGTTGGCGCGTGAGCAGCATGTTCAGTGCCAAACTCATGCTGGGCACGGCACCGTGGCCAAGCCGTTCTTCGGGCACATAGTGCAAGCCCAGCACGCGGCGCTGCGCCGGACCAAGGGCACCCGCAGGTGTGTTGAGTATCAATAAATCGTTGGGTGGGCTTGGGGCTTCGCCGCTCAAGGCCTCGAGCAAGGCCTTTTGGCCGTTGCCCGATACGCCGGCAATGCCCACCATTTCGCCGGCACGCACCTGTAAGGTTGAGCCGTCGTGGTGCTGCCACTGCAGGGCCACCGCGCCGGTGGTGGCAGGGCGCTGCGGCAATGCCGGTGGTTCTGCGCCAAGCATTAGGCGCGACAGACTGGCGTTGCTTTCGGTGCGTGGGTCGCACACGCCGGTAACGCGTCCGCCGCGCATCACCGTGCACACTTGGCACAGCGCACGAATTTCGTGCAGCTTATGGCTGATGTACAAAATGCTGCAGCCCTCGCTGGCAAGCTGGCGCAACACCACAAACAGCTTGTCAACCGCCTGTGGCGTAAGCACCGAGGTGGGTTCGTCGAGTATCAACAGCTGCGGCTCGGTAAGCAAGGCGCGAATAATTTCAACACGCTGCATCTCGCCTGTGCTTAGGCTGTGCACCGGTTGTTGCGGGTCTATGGGCAGCCCGTAGGCTTGCGCTTTGTCGCTGATGCGTTGCGACACCTCGGCCAAACCAATTTGGCGGTCCAGGCCCAGCCATACGTTTTCAGCCACGCTGATCGAGTCGAACAAACTGAAGTGCTGAAACACCATGCTGATACCCAGCGCGCGGGCATGGCGGGGGTCGCGTATGCGCACCTCGGTGCCGTTGAAGTGCATCACGCCTTGGTCGGGTTTGACCGAGCCGTAAATCATTTTCATCAGCGTGGATTTGCCGGCACCGTTTTCGCCCAACACGGCATGCAACGACCCCGCGGCGACTTGCAGGTTGACGTTGTCGTTGGCCAGCACGCCAGGGTAGCGTTTGCTGATGTGTTGCAGCTCAAGGCGGGGCGGGGCGGTCATGGAGCGGGGTGTAGTTCGTGTCGCTCAAAAGCATACCGCAGTCCGCTGGCCGATACGTGTGCCTCGCGTTGCACCAGGTTCCAGGGTGGGCTGCTGAGTGTGGGGGCCCAGGTATCGCCGGGTGCATCGAGCGCTATCACGGTGCGTTCCACCCGATGCGCCAGCGGCAGCGCCTGGGCGTATAGCTGCGCGCCACCTATGACCCACAGCGTGGACGCCTCGGGCTGCAGTTGTTGCGCCAAGGCCCATGCCTCGGGCACCGACGCGCACGGGTGTGCCCCCGGCGCCGCCCATTGACGTTGCCGGGTTAGCACCAAGTTGGCGCGCTTGGGCAGCGGCCGAAACGCTGGCGGCAAAGAATCCCAGGTTTTACGCCCCATGAGTACCGCGCAGCCTTGGGTGAGCGCTCGAAAGTGCGCCAGATCCTCGGGTAGGTGCCACGGCATGCTGCCTTGGTGGCCAATCACGCCGCCGTTGGCTTGGGCCCAAATGAGCGCGATGTTCATGATGCAGCGGGGCGGGTGCGGGCCGGCGTTAACACGGTGGCAATGGCCACGGCCACCATCATCAGTGCCACCCAGTCTTGCCACACGGGCACCTCACCCACCACCACCGTGGCAAACAAAGTGCCCAACACCGGCACCGCCAGGATGCTCATGGTGCTGGTGGATGGGGGCAGGCTACGTGCCAGCCCAAACCACAGCACCTGACTTAAGCCGAAGTTGATCCACGCACCCCACGCCAAGCTGGCCCACATCACCGACGTAAAGCTTGCCAGCGCTGGCACGGGCTCAAGCGCTGCGGCGGCGGTCCACAAAATGGGGCAGCACAGCAGCAGCATCCATACCGTGATACGCAGCGGGCTGGCTTGGGTGTTGGCGCGGCGCATCCACAGTGTGCCCAGGGCCCAGCTGATGGCGGCCAAAATCATCCACAACACCCCCGCCGGTCGACCGCTTAAATTGGACGCCTCGTGCCACAGCAGCAGCACCACCGAGGCCAAGGCTAAAGTCGCCGCCACCAAGGTGCGGCGTGTAATTGCTTGGCCAAAAAACAAGCTGCCCAGCACCACAGTAAACACAGGCATCGTGAAACCAAGCACCGCGGCGCGCCCGGACGCCAGTTCTTGCACACCAAAAATCGACAGCGTGTGCCAAGCCAAAATATTGGGCAACATCAGCAGCGCCAAGGTGAGCCAGTCGCGCCGCGTGGGCCACACCGAGCCTTCGGCCCAGCGCACGTAAGCCAGCAGGCTTAGCGCGCCCAGTGTCATGGTGATGGCGCGAAAGTACAGCGGCGTGATTTGCTGCAGCGACAGCTTCATCATGGGCCAATTCATGCCCCAAAAAATCGTTAGGCCAATCAGGGCCCACGTTTGTTGCCGGGTTAGTGTGCTCACAGCTGCGCCGCTGTTGGTGTTACACCGCTACCGGCGCTTTGATGGCGGGGTGGCATTGGTAGTCACGCACCTCAAAGTCTTCAAAGGTGTAATCAAACAGCGTTTCGGGGCGGCGCTTGAGGTGCAACGTGGGGTAGGGGTAAGCCGTGCGTTGCAACTGGGTTTGCACTTGCTCGTGATGGTTGTCGTAGATGTGGCAGTCGCCACCGGTCCAAACAAAATCACCTACGTCCAGTTCGCACTGTTGCGCCAGCATATGGGTGAGTAACGCGTAGCTGGCGATATTAAAAGGCACGCCCAAAAAGATATCGGCGCTGCGCTGGTACAACTGGCAGCTTAGCTTGCCCTGAGCCACATAAAACTGAAACAACGCATGGCAGGGCATCAGCGCCATGCGATCCAGCTCGCCCACGTTCCATGCGCTAACCACCATACGGCGCGAATCGGGGTTGGTGCGCAGCTGCTGCAGCACCTGCGTAATTTGGTCGATGTGACCACCGTCGGGGGTAGGCCAACTGCGCCACTGTTTGCCATACACCGGGCCCAAGTCGCCATCGGGTGCGGCCCATTCGTCCCAAATGCTCACGCCGTGTTGTTGCAGCCAAGTGGCGTTGCTGTCGCCACGCAAAAACCACAACAACTCATAAATGATCGATTTGAGGTGTACCTTTTTGGTGGTGACCAGCGGAAACCCTTCAGACAAGTTAAACCGCATTTGGTAGCCAAACACGCTGCGGGTGCCAGTGCCGGTGCGATCAGACTTGGCCACACCATGGGTGAACACGTGGCGCATGAAATCTTCGTACTGGGTGCGGGGCGGTTGGTTTGTCATGAAGCTTGGGCACGCAATATGGCGCCAGGGTTAAGCAGGTTGAGCGGATCAAGTGCGCCTTTGATGGCGTGCATCATGTGCAAGCCGGTGGCGTCTTTGTATTGTTGCAAACGATCGGCCTTTTGACGCCCCACGCCGTGCTCGGCCGAAAACGAGCCGCCATGGGTCGCCACGGATTCATACACCAGGGTGTTGATGGCGTGCTCATGCGTGCGCAAAAACGCCGCCGCCTCCACCCCTTCGGGGGCTTGCACGTTGTAGTGCAGGTTGCCGTCGCCCAAATGCCCAAAGTTCACCAGCCGGGCACCGGACACGGCGCTGAGCAAGGCGGCGTCGGTGTGTTGTACAAATTCGGCCAAGCGTGACACCGGCAGCGCGATGTCGTGCTTGATATTGAGCCCCTCTTGCGCTTGCGCCAGTGGAATACTCTCGCGCACGTGCCACAGCGCTTGAGCTTGTTGTAGGCTTTGCGCCACCACGGCGTCGGTTATGTGCTCGGCCTCAAACCCCTCTTGCAACACGGCCTCTAGGGCTTGACGCGCTTGGTCTTCGCCGTGTGCATCGCTGACCTCGATCAGCACGGCGTAGGGCCCTGCGCCCTCAAACGGTATGTGCAGGCTGGGCAATTGTCGCGCGGTAATGGCCAGTGCCTGCTGCCCCATCATTTCAAAGCCGGTGAGTGCCGCGTCAAGGTGACGCTGGGCCACACCCAGCAGCGACACCGCGGCGCTCACACTGGGCACTCGGGCCCAGGCCGTGAGCCGTGCCGCCGGCATGGGATACAGCTTAAGGGTGGCCGCGGTGATGATGCCAAGCGTGCCCTCGCTGCCAATCATGAGGTGGCGCAAATCGTAGCCGGTGTTGTCTTTACGCAGCCCACTGAGGCCATGCCACACCTGCCCTTGTACGGTTACCACCTCTAGGCCCAAACACAAGTCGCGGGCATTGCCGTAGCGCAGCACCTGCGTGCCGCCGGCGTTGGTGGCCATGTTGCCACCAATGGTGCAGCTGCCTTCTGACGCCAAGCTAAGCGGCAGCAGCAAATCGGCCTCGGCCGCCCAATGCTGGGCTTGTTGCAATACGCAGCCGGCATCCACCGTCATGGTGAGGTTGGCGCGGTCGAGTGCGCGCAAGCGATTCATGCGGGTGGTGGACAGCACCACCGCGCGGCCGCTGGTATCGGGCGTGCTGCCCATGGCCAAGCCCGTGTTGCCACCTTGTGCCACCACCGGCGTAGCGTGTGTGGCGCAGTGCCGCAGCACGGCTGCCACCTCTTGGGTGTTTTTGGGCCGCACCACCGCCAGCGCGCGTCCTTGCTCGCGGCCGCGCCAATCGCGCTCATAACCGGCGCAGTCGCCGCCGGTGAGCACATGCTCGGCCCCCACCGCCTCACGCAGACCGGCCAGCACGTTAGCCATGGGCAGCGGTGGCAGCCTGGCGCAGCCGCAGTCTGACGTGTGCCGCACACGCGGCAAACAAGGCCACACACAGCAGCACCTGCAACCACGCAAGCAGCTGCACCATGCCGCCTTCGGTGGTGCCGCGCACCACCCCTTCCAGAAAATACAACCACACCAGCAAACTTAGCCACCTAAAGGTGTACATGCGCCGTTTAAGCAGCCCCGCCAGCGGCAAACACAACGGCAGCACCTTCACCACCCACCACGAGCCGCCCGGGCGCAGCGGCGCGAGCCAAAGCTCCCAAGCCAGACCCAACGCGATCAGTGCCAGCAACAGTGCCACGCTGCCGCGCTGCGTCCACTGCACTTGGGGTGATGGGGGGGTGGCGGGGGGTGTCATGGCTGGGCATGATAAGGCCGCGGGCCTTACCCCTGTGTGCCAAACGGCGCGTGTAAAAAGCCACGAAATCGTGCGCGGTTGCCCCGGGTTGGTGCCGCCGTTAAGGCGTAGTGCGGAAAACGCCGCAAAAACATAGACAGCGCCACCATGCCCTCAAGGCGCGCCAAGCTTAGGCCCGCGCACTGGTGCGTGCCAAAACCAAACGCCACATGGCGGTTGGGCTGACGCTGCAGGTTAAGGGTGTGCGGTTGGTCAAACACCGCCGGGTCGCGGTTGGCCGCACCTATGCACAGCGTGATGCGCGCACCTTGCGGCAAGGCCACGCCAGCCAGTTCGGTGTTGTGGCGGGCGCGCCGGTTACCGAGTTGATTGGACGATTCAAAACGCAAAAATTCTTCTACCGCGGCCGACATGATGCTGTCTTCGTCGGCGCTTTGCGGCTCACAGCCTTGCAAGGCCTGAAGCAGCCACGCGCGGGCCTGCGGCCATTCACACAGCGCCACCAGGGCGTTGCCAATCAGGTTGGTGGTGGTTTCGTGACCGGCGTTGAGCAAGAAAATGCAGTTTTGCAGCAGCTCGGTTTCGCTTAGCGCTTGGCCGTTGGCGTCGCCGGCAATCAAGCGCGTCAGTACGTCGCGTTGCGGGTCGAGTGGGTGCGCCCTGCGGTGGGCCACCAGCCCGCGCAAATAGTGGGTAAAGTCGCGCACGCTGTCTTGCCCGCGCTGCAATTGTTCGGCACTTAACGTGGGCTCAAGCGCGCCAAGAATCGCCAGCGACCATTCGCGCAGCGGGCCGCGCTCATCGTGCGGCACGGCCAATAGGTTGCCAATGATTTCCACCGGAATGGCCGAGGCAAAATCGTCGATCAAATCACCGCCTTGCTTGGCCTCAAGCTGATCCAGCAGGTGACTCACCAGCTGGCGCAAGCCCGGCGCCAAGTCGGCAATGGCGCGGCGTGTCAGGGCGCCCATGATGATGCCGCGCACCCGGGTGTGCAGCGGCGGATCGTTGAACACCAAGCTGGTGGTGTGATGCTCGTAAAGCGGCGTGCCGGTGCCGTACTTGGGCGCAAACTCCTCGTGCTTGTCGGCGTAAAAGCGCGTTGCATCTCGGTAGACCGTAAGCAAATCGGCGTGGCGGGTAAGAAAAAAACTGCCGTCGGGCAGCTGCGCCACGGGTCGGGTGTGGCGCAGGGCGTCGTACACCGGATAAGGGTTGGCCAAAAAATCGGGCGCCAGCGCGCGCAGGTCAAATTCCTGGGCAATCGCCAGGGCGCGCGCCGGCGCCATGGGCGCGGTGACGCTTGAGGTCATGAAGCCAGCAGCCACGGGTGCAGGGCGCGCAGCGTGGCCTCGGGGGCTTCTGTCATGAGCGCGTGGCCGGCTGGCACCAGCACCGTATCGGCCTGGGGCAGCGCGGCCTGAATGCTGGCGGCCGCCTTGGGCGGCGTCATTTGATCGCGTGTGCCCAGCACCAACCGCACCGGGCAACGCACTTGGGCCAAGGCCTCGGGTGCGCCTTGGTAACTGTCGCACGCCTTAAAGCCCTCGACAAACAAGTTGTGTTCGGTGTTACTTGCCAACACGCGCCGCATCAGGGCATCGAGCGCGCCGTGCGTCCAGGTGCCTGGGCCCAGCGCCGATGGGGGAGGGGCTAAGGTGCTGTGGCTAAAAGTTGTCACCATGGCCATGGCGCGCGGCGGGTCGTCTTGCGCGGCCTGCAGCAAGGCCGGTGCCACGCGCATGGGGTAGGCCGTGGCCACCATGGCTAAACGTGTGATCCGGGTGGGCGCTTGGGCGGCCATTTCCAGCCCAATCAACGAGCCCATGCTGTGCCCAGCCACGGCGCAGGCGGCGATACCAGCGGCATCTAGGCACTGCAGCATGGCGGCCGCATAAGCTTGAATGCTGTCGCACGGATGGCCGCCGCTGCGGCCGTGGCCGGGTAGGTCGAGCGCCAGCACATTGCAGCCGTGGTGGGCCAAGTAGCGGCTTTGCAATATCCACACGCTGTGGTCGTTCAGCACGCCGTGAATCAGCAGCACGGTGGGTTGCCCCTGCACCCACGGTCGGCCACCGGTGTAGGCGTAGGCCACGCCCCACGGACACGCAATCTTCATGGCGTCCCCGCTTTCTCGGCGGCGCGCAGGGCGCGCTTGAGGTCATCGATTAAATCGTCGGGGTCTTCCAGCCCAATCGACAGCCGAATCGTACCCGCCCCAATGCCGGCGGCGGCCAAATCGGCGTCGCTCATACGAAAGTGTGTGGTGCTGGCGGGGTGAATCACCAAGCTGCGCGCGTCGCCCACATTGGCCAGGTGGCTAAACAGTTGCAGCGCTTCAATCAGCGCCATGCCTTGCGCGCGGCTGCCACGAATGTCAAAGCTAAACACCGAGCCCGCGCCACGCGGCAACAAACGCTTGGCCAAGCCGTGCCCCGGGTGATCGGGCAGCATGGGGTGGCCCACGCGCTGCACCATGGGGTGCGCGGCCAAAAATTCCACCACCCGTTCGGTGTTGCTCATGTGTCTGGCCATGCGCAGCGGCAGGGTTTCCAGCCCTTGCAACACCAACCACGCCGAATGCGGGCTTAGGCAGGCGCCAAAGTCGCGCAGCGCCTCGCGCCGCGCGCGCAGCAAAAACGCACCCACGGTGGCCTCTTCGGTGAACACCATGTGGTGAAAGCCTTCGTAAGGTTCACTGAGTGTTGGAAACTTACCCGAGGCTTCCCAATCAAACACACCGCTGTCGGAGACCACGCCAGCAATGACGGTGCCGTGGCCGCTTAAAAACTTGGTCGCCGAGTGCATCACCAAATCGGCGCCGTAACGCATGGGCTGCAACAGCCACGGTGGCGTGAGCGTGGCGTCGACCAACAAGGGCAACCCGGCGTCGTGCGCCATGGCGCCAATGGTTTCTAGGTCCAACACGTCATTGCCTGGGTTACCCACGGTTTCGCCAAAAAACAAGCGCGTGTTGGGTTGCAGCGCGGCGCGCCAAGCGTCGGGCTGGTTGGGGTCAACAAAGGTGGTTTGTATGCCAAAGCGCGGCAAGGTGTAGTGCAACAAGTTGTGCGAGCCGCCGTACAGCGCGCGGCTGGCCACAATGTGGTCGCCCGCGCCAAGCAGCGTGGTGATGCTGGCGTGCAAGGTGGCTTGTCCGCTGGCAAAGGCCAACGCACCGCAGGCGCCTTCTAGGGCTGCCACGCGTTGTTCGAGTACGGCGTTGGTGGGGTTGCTGATGCGGCTGTACACGTGGCCGCCGCGCTCCTGGTTGAACAACGAAGCGGCGTCGTCCGACGAGCGAAACACAAACGAGGTGCTTAGGTGCAGTGGCACGGCGCGTGCGCCGGTGGTGGGGTCGGGTTGCGCGCCAGCGTGCAGCGCCAGCGTATCAAAGTTGGGGTTGGCTGCGCCAGCCATGGTGTCTCCTGGTCAAACTCCGGTATATTCATCGTAACCGCAGCGAGGCGGCCACGAGGAGGCAACCCATGAAAGTCAGCGATATTTTGCGCGTCAAGGGCAACACGCTTTACACCGTGCGGCCCGACCAATCGCTTACCGAGGCGGTTGAATTAATGGCCAGCCACGACATCGGCTCGTTGGTGGTGATGTCTCACGGGGAACTCGAGGGTATGCTGACCTTTCGAGAAGTGATCAACCACTTGCATCAGCACGGCGCGGCGCTGGGCAACAGCACGGTGCGAGCGGCCATGGACGACGCGCCACTTACTTGTACGCAGGCCACCGAACTCGACGAGGTGCGCCGCATGATGCTGCAGCGTCACGCGCGCTACATGCCCGTGATGGACCAGGCGATGTTGATGGGCGTGATCAGTTTTTACGACGTGGCCAAAGCGGTGGTGGACAGCCAAAACTTTGAAAATCAAATGCTTAAGGCTTACATTCGAGACTGGCCAGCCGAGGACGACCCGGCCCAAGCACGGGCCTAGTCGCTGGCCCCCATGGCCAAGGCGGCGCTGCGTTGGTCTTGGCGGGCGCCGCTGCTGTCGGCGTCGCCATTGTCCGGCCACCCTTGCATGTGCTGTTGCGCCACCTCGGCCAAGGCGTCCAGCCAGCTTGGGGTGTCGTTTAACGCTTCAATATAGGCAAAGTCGCTGCCGCCGGCTTCAATAAAGGCGGTTTGTACCTCCATGGCGATTTCTTCCAGGGTCTCCAAACAATCGCTGGTAAAGCCCGGGCATATCACCTCGGCGCTCGTCAGCCCCTCGCCCGCCATGCGTACCAGCGTGGGTTCGGTGTAGGGCTCAAGCCACTTGGCTTTGCCAAAGCGCGACTGAAATGTCACCGTGTAGTCGGTGCTGGTCATGCCCAGGCTCTGCGCCAGCAGTCGAGCGGTTTTGTGGCACTGGCAGTGGTAGGGGTCGCCTTGTTCAAGTGTGCGTGCCGGCACCCCGTGAAAACTCATGATCATGTGCGCCTTGCGGCCGTGGGCGGCCCAGTGCGCGCGCACGCGGTTGGCCAATGCCTCGATGTAAGCGGGGTGGTCGTGGTAGGCGTTAACAAAGCGCAGCTCCGGCACCCAACGCGCCCGTGCCGCCCATTGGTAGACCGCGTCCGCCACGCTGGCGGTGGTGGTACCGCTGTACTGGGGGTAGGCGGGCAGCACCAGCACCCGGGTAATGCCTTCGGCACGTAAGGCCTCCAGCTGCGACGCCACCGAAGGATTGCCGTAACGCATGGCGGCGCGCACTTGCACGTGCGATGGCAAACGCTTGGCCAGGCCCTCGGCTTGGCGCAACGTCCAGCGCAGCAGCGGCGAGCCTTCGTCCGTCCAAATGCTGGCGTACTTAGCCGCGGAGCGCTTGGGCCGCACCCGCAAAATAATGCCGTGCAAGATTGGGCGCCACAACACGGGGGGGATTTCAACCACCCGTTGGTCGGCCAAAAACTCTGCCAAATACCGCCGCAGCGCCGGTGCGGTGGGGGCGTCTGGCGTGCCCAAGTTGCACAGCAACACCGCCGTGCGTGGGGCACTGCCGTGACGATATGGGGGCTCCGGAGCAAATCGCATGCGTTATTTTCGCGCAGTCGGCAGGGGCTTTGGCGGTGTGGGGTGTTAACCCCTTCGGCGCATGCGCTCAACACCCCCATCTGCGACCAACCGGGCTTTATTTATGCCTAAAACGATATAAACAATAGTTTACTTAGATGATAGGGTATATTAACCCTGTTCTTTTTAACCTA
>Ga0255765_1003627_pt1 | contig 16271 bp, 14 predicted proteins | sample 041ome_8_FD_179965 | JGI IMG/M metagenome (GOLD analysis project Ga0255765, IMG submission 179965) | Coastal salt marsh microbial communities from the Groves Creek Marsh, Skidaway Island, Georgia - 041407BS metaG (version 2) | ecosystem: Environmental > Aquatic > Marine > Intertidal zone > Salt...
TGGAATTTCATTTGCTAAAAATTTACCGAGTACACTAAAAACTATTTATGTATGCAATTTTCCTATGGGCATGCTTTGCTCGCCTGCACATATATTAGCTAATAAAACTGAAATTTCATTGGAGGATTGTTTGAGATTTCCACTAATATTTCATCCAGGGACTGTAACATTTTGGAATTCAATACAAAGAGAAGTTGGGGAAAAATTATTTTCAATAAATCCCAATTTGATATCCAATTCATTTGCATTTATTAAAAATTATCTAATTGAAGACATTAATTATTTAACTTTTTTTACAAGCGTAGGTTCTGTCAGAGAGATTCAGAGTAAGAGTTTAATCTTTAAAAAAATTAATCACAAATTATTTCTAAATAATAAAGTTGGGATAATAGTTTCAAAGAAAAATAGATTAAAAAAGTATACTGAAGAATTTATTGATTTAATTAAAAAAGAGTTTCAAAATTCAGAAGCTGCTGATTGTTAAAAAAAATTAAATTAATGACTCAATTTTAGGCATTAAATTAATTAATTGTTTGGTATATTGATGATCAGGCTCGTTAAACAATTTTTCAGTTTCATTTGTTTCACAAATAGCACCGTTTTTAAGAACGATAATTCTATTACACATCTGTCTGATAACAGGTAAGTCATGACTAATAAATAACATTGTAAGATGAAGTTCATCTTGAATATCTTTTAATAGATTTAATATTTGCGCCTGAATACTTACATCTAAAGCTGATGTAGGTTCATCACAGATTAATAATCTTGGCCGTGTAGCAAGAGCTCTTGCAATAGAAATTCTTTGTCTCTGTCCTCCAGAAAATTCATGGGGATATCGGTCTAGAGATTTTCTTGTCATTCCAACAATATCAATTAAATCATGAACATTTTGCTCCAAGTCATTTCTAGTGATACTTTTTTGAAAAAATTTAATAGGTTCAGCAATAATATCTTTTACTTTGAATCTTGGATTTAATGATGAGTATGGATCTTGAAAAATCATTTGTATTTGACCTCTACTCTTATCAATTTGATATTTTCTTTTAAAATTATAGAGTGATAAACCATTATATTCTAGCTCTCCAAATGATGGTCTTACAAGACCCGTAATAATTTTAGCAATTGTTGATTTACCAGAACCTGACTCCCCAACTAAACCAAGTGTTTCTCCTTCGAATAACTGAAAGGAAACATTGTTTACTGCCTTAACTGCCTTATCACCTATTTTTTTTCCATAAGTGATAGACTGATCGTCAAAAATTTTTGTTATTTTTTTTAACTCTAATAATTTTTGATTAGTATTTTGTCTTACTCCCCAAGTTTTAATAATATTTTTCGTTAAATTAGCTGAACTTGATGTAATTTCTGACCCATCAGGACCGATAAGTTTGAATCTTTCAATTTTTTTATTTGTTGGTGGAACTGAAATAACTAGGCTACGTGCCTCTGTAGATTTTGGCTGAGTTAGTAAATCCTTTGTATTGCCTTTCTCTACAATTAATCCATGACGCATAACAATAACTTTATTTGTAGTTTCTGCAATAACGCCCATGTCATGAGTAATAATAATAACTCCTAAGTTTCTTTTTTTTGTAAGTTCTTTTAATAATTCTAAAATTTGATATTGGATACTAACATCTAATGCAGTTGTGGGCTCATCTGCTATTATTAGATCTGGCTCACAACTTATTGCTAAAGCAATAACAACCCGTTGACGCATACCTCCACTAAATTGGTGAGGATAATCTTCAATTCTTTTAGTAGCATTTTCTATCCCAACTTCTTCCAGAAGATTGATAGATTTGTTAAGAGCATCCTCGTAAGATAAATTTAAGTGTGTTTGTATTGTTTCTATTAATTGATCTTTTATTTTAAAAAGTGGATTTAATGAGGTTTGTGGATCTTGAAAAACAAAACCTATTTTTTTTCCTCTTATTTTTTGGATAATTTCTTCATTATTTTGCAATTCTTGATTGTCTATTTTTATTGTGCCATCAGTAATTTGACCAGGTGGATCAATTAAATTAATAATGGCATTAGCTATAGTTGATTTACCTGATCCAGACTCACCAACAATTCCAAGTATTTCACCTCTCTCTAATGTAAAATTAACATTACTACTCGCAACTATAGTTTCTTTTCTAGTTTTGTAACTAATGTTTAAATTTTTAATTTCTAATAAACTCATCTCTTTTTTAATTTTGGATTTAAGGCATCTCTCATCCAATCTCCTAAAAGATTAATAGATAAAGCTAGGACTACAAGAAAAATTGCAGGAAAAAATGTTATCCACCACTCACCAGAAAATAAAAAATTATTTCCAAATCTAATAAGTGTTCCTAAAGAAGGTGTCGTTGGTGGCACCCCAACTCCTAAAAAACTCAATGTGGACTCTGTTATGATAGCTAAAGCTAAACCTATTGTTGCAATTACTAGAATAGGTCTAAGAATATTTGGTAATATATGCTTAAACATTATAATAATGTTTGATAAACCAATAATCCTTGAAGCTGAGACATACTCTTTATTTTTTTCAACAAGAGTTGATGCTCTGGTAACTCTAGCAAACTGAGGCCATTCAGAAATACCAATGGCAAAGATTAGAACATAAATTGCCATCTCGTCATGCATTGATCGGGAAATTACTGCTCTAGCTATTCCATCTACTAATAAAGCCATCAAAATAGTTGGTATAGTTAATTGTATGTCAGTAACGCGCATCACTATTATTTCATATCTACCACCTATATAACCAGCCGTTACACCTAAAAAGACCCCTAATATCATTGCAAAAAAAATTGATGCAAAACCAACAATTAAAGAAATTCTTGAACCATAAATCATAGTAGAAAACATATCCCGTCCTTGTTGATCAGTACCTAGAAAAAAACTTGTACTTCCTCCTTCAGACCAAACAGGTGGTGTAAAAGCATCCATTAAAGAAACACTTGCCGGATCAAATGGATTGTAGGGTGCTACTATTCCTGCAAAAAAAGAGCAAAGAAAAATGATAAAGAAAATACTCGAAGAAATAATTGCTATTTTTGAATTAAAAAAACTAAAGCCAATATCGGTATCATATATTTTATTAAAAGTTTTTTTAATCATTATTATTCACTCTCTTCCTTCAACCTAATTCTTGGATCAATAAAATAATAAGTAATATCAACTATAAAGTTTATCATTACAAAAATAAAAGCAACCATAATCATATATGCGGACATTATAGGTATATCGACAAAATATACGGCGTTAATAAATAAGGAGCCCATACCAGGCCATTGAAAAACAGTTTCAGTAATAATTGAAAATGCAATTAAGGTACCAATATTTATACCTGTAATTGTGATAACTGGTATTAAACCATTTTTGAGTGCGTGTTTATAGTTGATAACATTATTTTTTATTCCTCTTGCTCTAGCAAATTTTATATAATCAGTTTGCAATATTTCCATCATTTCCGCTCTTACTAGTCTGATTACATAAGTCATTTGAAAAAGGCTTAGAGTCACAGATGGAAGTATTAGAGCTTTTAAACCAGATAAAGTCAAAAAACCTGTTGTCCAAAAACCTAAATCAGTTACTTCTCCTCTTCCAAAGGATGGAAGAACACCTAAAATTACAGAAAACAAATAAATTAACATAATTCCAATGATAAATGTTGGAAGTGAAACTCCAGCTAAAGACACAACAAGAATAACATTTGAAATAAAGCTATCTCTATTAATTCCTGTATAAACTCCTAAAATTGTTCCTATTATTATTGCTAACATTGCAGAAACAAAAACTAATTCAAGAGTAGCTGGCAATCTTTCTCCAATTAAATCTGAAACTTCTCTTTTTAATTGATAAGATATTCCAAAATTCCCTTGAATTATATTTCCAACAAATCTTGAAAATTGAATGTAAACGGGATCATTCAATCCCAATACTTCTCTCACTTCAGCTCTTCTCTCATCTGAAGCATCTTCTCCTGTCATGCTGTTAACAGGATCTCCAACAAAATTAAATAAAGAAAATGAAACAAAAGCAACAACAAACATAACAAGAATAGATTGAAGTAGTCTTTTAAAGAAATAGCTGATCATTATATGAAATTCTGGTCAGAATATTTCACTGACCAGAAATTTTAAGTTAATTTTTAGTTTACGTTTGCAAATCTAAATAATGGTTCGTTGTTCATTCTAATAGGAACATCGACATTACTTTTAGATGCTTGGTTAACAACTTGGTGATGTAAAGGCAAGTATGTTACATCGTCTTGAGTGATATCCCAAGCTTCTGCAATCATAGCATTTCTTTTATCTAAGTCTGTTTCAACACCCATTGCTGCAACTAACTCGTCAACTCTAGCGTTAGAGAAATTTACCTTATTCCAACTACCAGCGCTGTCAAATAGATATGAATATACATAATGACTGTCAAAAGTTGGAACACCCCAACCTAACATGTACATGTCACTTGTCATACCATTTGCATCACCTTCTTTTACTTCAGAAAAATGCTGACTTTTTGTTTTAGCATCAAGATTTACTTTAACACCAATTTTAGCAAACATACCAATTGCTGCAACACAAATTGCCTCATCGTTAATGTAACGATCATTTGGACAATCAAGTGTTAGCTCAAATCCATCAGGATAACCAGCCTCAGCCAAAAGTTTCTTTGATAACTCTGGGTCGTAAGGTAATCTTTTATCTCTCTCAGGAGTATGACCATTAACGCCTGGTGCAGTAATAATACCTGCAGGCACACTTTGACCTCTCATTACCTTATCCTTAATAGCATCCATATCTAGAGCATGGTACATAGCTAAGCGAACTCTCTTATCTGCAAAAGGATTTTTTCCTTTAATATTAGAAGAATTAAGTTCAGCTGAACCTTGATCCATACCGAAGAATATCGTTCTATTTTGTGGAGTCATTTTTACAATATGTCCAGATGAAGATTCGATTCTTTGAATATCTTGCACAGGAACAACATTTGTATAATCAATTTCTCCAGAAAGAAGTGCTGCAACTCTTGTTGCATCATTTTTAATTGGAAGTAATTCAATCTGATCTATGTTGTGCGTACTGTGATCTCCCCACCAGTCAGTATTTTTTTCAAAAACAGTTCTTACATCCTGTTCTCTAAAAGTAATTTTAAAAGGCCCAGTACCATTTGCATTAGATGCACAGTAAGAAGTCTCCCCGGCATCCCAATTATATGATACTTCACAACCATTTGCTTTTGCCCAAGCTTCAGACATTACAAATATCTGAGTTAATTGGTTTAAAAGAATAGGATTTGGTCCTTCAGTTTTTATTTCAACTGTATGATCACCTATAGCTGAAGCTGATTTAATACTTTTAATCAAATCCACCATATCTGATGGAGCTGTTTTCGCTCTATTAATACTAAAAGCAATATCGCTTGCAGTTAAAGATGAACCATCATGGAACTTAACACCTTTACGAATATTAAATACCCAAGTATCAGCACTAGTAGCATCCCATGACTCTGCAAGTTGTGGGAGTATTTCCATGTTAATACCTGGAGTTACTAATCCTTCATAAACTTGACGAGAGACCATGTGAGTAGGTCCTTCATTTTGTGCATGTGGATCTAAAGTTAATGAGTCACCTGGCATTGACCACTTTAAAGAAGCAGCATACGAGGTTGAAACAAAACTTGAGATAACCAATACCAAAAAAATATTAATTAATTTTTTCATTTTATTTCCTCCTAAGAAAAATTGAATTTCCAAGCAATACAACTAAGAAATTTTAATTCAATATGAATAATTCAATTATGCTCAAAAGGGCTTAAAAACTACTAAAATTATGATTAAAATTAATATGAATGCAGGAATTTCATTAGTAATTCTAAAGAATTTAGATTTTATTATGTTATTATCATTAGCAAAACTCAACAACCATTTTCTACATATAAAATGATAGATTGTAAGTAAAAGAACAAAAAATATTTTCATAAAAAGCCAAAAATCTAAACCAATATAATACAGCATAGACAATCCAGAAATCCAAGTAAAAATAAATGCAGGCATCATAATTATATTAAATAATTTCTTTTCCATTATTTTAAAAGTCTCTGATGTTTCTTTTTTAATATCCTCTTCAGCATGATAAACAAATATCCTTGGTAAATATAAAAGCCCCGCCATCCATGCTATTACACTAAAAATATGGATTGTTTTTAATATATTGAAGACCATCTTAATCCCACTTAGCGACTGGAGGCATTGACATTAAAATTGCATCAATATTTCCACCAGTCTCTAAACCAAATTTGGTTCCTCTATCATGCAATAAGTTAAACTCTGCATAACGACTTCTTTTTATTAGTTGCAAATCTTTTTCTTTATTACTCCACTTTTCATTTTTTAATTCTGTTAGAGTTGATTGAATGAAATCTCTAAAATATTTTCCAATATCCTTAATAAAATTAAAATCTTGTTCCCAATCATTTTTTAAATAATCAAAAAATATACCACCTGCTCCTCTTGCTTCTTTTCGATGGGGAAGATAAAAATAATCATCACACCATTTTTTATATTCAGAATATTTTTTTGGGTCGTACTTATCACAAATATATTTTAATCCCTGATGATAGAGTTCAAGGTTTTCAAATTCCATGCAAGGTGTAATATCCATTCCGCCACCAAACCATTGTTCAGTTGTCATCAAATAACGAGTATTAAAATGCATCGAGGGAATTCTAGGAGACACAGGGTGCAATACTACACTTATACCAGTAGCGTTATATTTTGGGTTATCTTTTGCTCCAGGAATTTTATCCTGCATTTGACTGTTAAATTCTCCAGATACAGATGATATATTTACTCCACCTTTTTCAATAACTGATCCTTTAATCTTTGCCATTGTTCCACCACCTTGATGACGGTGGCTCCAGTTAGTTTTAATAAAATCATTACCATCTATATCAGCAATTATCTTAATGAGTTGATTTCGGAGATCTTCAAACCATTTTTTTGCTTCATCAAAATTGTGCTGTGTCATTCTCTATTCCAACCATGAGTATTTTTTATAATTAAATGTGAAATAAAATCTAAATGTTTTTCATTATCATTGAGACAAGGAATGTATTTGTATTTTTCTCCCCCAGACTCAATAAAATATTCTCTATTTTCTTCCTCTAGTTCTTCAAGTGTTTCAAGACAATCTGCGCTAAACCCAGGTGATATAATATGGATATCTTTTATACCTTTGCTAGGTAACTCCTTTAACGTTTCACTTGTATATGGCTGTAACCATTCTTCTCTTCCAAATCTACTTTGAAAAGTCGTCATAATTTGATCGTCACTAAGTCTCATTTTTTCTTTAACTAGCCTAGTCGTCTTTAGACAAAAGCAGTGATATGGATCGCCATTAATTAAATATCTTTTAGGAATACCATGATAGCTAAAAATTATTTTTTGAGGCTTGCCATTTTTTTTCCAAAAATCCTCTATTGAGGATACTAAAGTTTCAATATATTTTTCTTCTTCAAAATATTGATTAATAAAACGTAATTCAGGGATCCATCTCCATTTTTGCAAAGTATTGGTTACCTCATCGAATGTACTTGCTGTAGTAGCTGCACAATATTGGGGGTACAACGGCAAAACTAATAGTCGTCTTACTTGTTTTTGTTGCAAATCTTTTAAAGCTTTTTCTATAGAAGGATTGCCATAACGCATTCCTAGTGAAAACTGAACATTTGGATATTTTTCTGATATTATTTTTTTAACACCCTCTAATTGTCTTTGCGAAATATCTAAAAGTGGAGAACCTTTATCTGTCCATATTTTTTTGTAATTAGCAGCAGATTTTCTTGGTCTGATCTGTAGGATAATTAGTTTTAAAATTATTTGCCATATTATTTTTGGAATTTCTATTACCCTTGGATCTGAAAGAAATTGATTTAAATATATTTTAAGTGATTTTGCATTTGGTGCATCAGGGGTCCCTAAGTTAGTAATTAAGATTCCTGTTTTATCCTTACTGCCATGCTCATAATTTTTTTCACCAAAATATTTCATATTGTTTAATTAAATTTTTTTCTGATTGTTTCTATAAATAAATGAACATTTTTCTCAGGAGTGGCCTTGTTAATTCCATGACCTAATCCACAAACCCATCCATTTAAGTTATCGATATTTTTCATAGTATCTAAATATGTATTTAATTCACTCTCTAGCTCTTTTGAATCAAGCAATAAATGATTTTCATTAAAATTACCTTGAATGAAACCAAATTTAGAATTTAAAAAAATATCTTGTAAGCCAACGTTACTGTCTACTCCAAGTCCAGCAAAAGGAAGATCTAACAAATAAGAAATTTCATTATAGTTTTTTCCTTTGGCATAATAACCAACTTTATTAGGAAATGAATTTGATATATTTTTTAAAAGAAGACGGTACCTGCCTCTATAAAAATCATTTTCTAGAGAAGATATCCCGCTATCAAACATCATAACAACTTCTGCTCCAGCATCCAGTTGTAATCTGATATTTTTTTTAATTACCTCCAGAAGAGTTGTTTCCATAAAATCTATGTAAAAATTTTGAAAATTTTTCTTTTCTTTATTTTGTCCCGTGGCGAATCTTAAAATAGTCCATAAACCTCCAACAAATCCTATAAGACTTTTATCTTTGGCAAGTTTTTGTCTTGTAAATTTAATTGCATCACTTTGAAAAGTCATATGCTCAATAGCTCTTTCAATATCATTGAATTTTTTATAATTCTTTGAATTTAATTCTTCTTTAAATATTGGGCCTGGGTTAAATTCTAATTCTAAACCAAGACCTTCTAAAACAAATAATATATCACTAAAAAGTATTGCAACATCAAAATCAAATTCTTCAACTGGCCCACAGGCAACTTCAGCAGCTAGTTCAGCATTTTTACATAATTCTTCAAAAGTATATTTAAGTTTTAGCTGTTGATAGTGTGAGTGATATCTTCCTGCTTGACGCATAAACCATATTGGTGGAGTTGATTGTGGTATTTTATTTAAAGCGTTATAAAATTTATTATTAGTCATTAATCAATTGAAAGAAGAATATTATTTTTCCACTCCTTATATGAAAGTTCTATAGTTAAATTCTTAGTGTCATCACCTAATATCTTTTTTATTTCATTATATGTATTACCTGGCCCGCAAAAATGAAATTTATTTTGTATATTTGGATATTTAGTAATTGCATACTTAAATGCACTTGCACTCATCCAATAAAAATAGTTTTTATTTTCAAGATTTAAAGAGATATCATTTTTTTCTAATTCATATGTATGAATAACATTTTTTATTCTTGAAACAGGTGAATCTAAATGTGTTAATTTGATCCATTCATTATTTGTTAAAGATTTAATTTTAGGATCTATATCTTCCCCCAAACCATCTGAAGATCCATTTATCCATATTCCTCTTTCTGCTATATTTTTCCAAGTTTCTAATCCGCTTACCCAAATAATATTAGAATTATCTATACTTGCATTTTGAGGCAAAGCACTTTGTCTAGAAATCCAAATACATTTATCTTTTGTTTTCGATAATTCTTCAACGCTACTTTCAATTACTTTTCTATTAAAAAAATTATAATCGCTAAGCTGTTCAGGAAATATCTCAGTGATAGATTTTGGTTTAACATAAGAGGGGTTATTATTTTCATAAATAGTTTTTTCATAAAATGAGGATCCATCTTCTTGCTCTCCTTTACTAAACTTTATTTTTCCAAAATGAGTATTTTGATAAGATACTCCAATTTTTTGATGACAACCTCCTCCAAATTTTTTTAGCTCTTCTCTTTCAAGTACAACATTTTTATAATCTACTATATTATTTATTTTAGTTAAAATTTTTTTTAATTCAAAGTCTTTAGATCGTATCTCAACTGCTAACGCTCCTTGACCTGGTGAAGATGGGTTAATGGAGAGCGGTACCACATTCCACAAACATTCATTAATATGTGAAAGCAAAATATTTTTAAGATCAGGAAAATCATTTTGATCTGCATTAAGAAGTCTATCAATTGCAGCCTTAGCAACAACAAAACCATCTACATTACTCTCTATAAATTTTTTAAAGCGCGTCAGTATATTACCTCTTATATTTTCAAATTTAATATTATTAATTTTAAATGGTAAATAGTTTTTAATAAAATGATCTAAATTATATTGTCGTCTAGGCGATGAAGAAAAAATAGAGATTATATTTTCTTGATTAATTTTTTTAATATTATTTTTTTTTATAAATAATAAATCTCTTTCATCAGCACGGTCTAATGTGATTGCAACCTCAGTATGATTTCCAACATCCAAAGGTAAATCTTTCCAAGAATGTATTATAATGTCACAATTTTTTTTTATTAATTCATCTCTCAAATCATCAGTAAATACACCTTCTGTTGGCATTTCTGATAAAGGTGTTTTTAAATCCTTATCCCCTGATGTACTTTTTGTAATGTAATTTAATTTTATAGATGGAAATTTAGATGAAAAAATTTGTCCAAATTCACGAGCTTGAATTACAGCAAGATCACTTTTTCTTGAGAGTATATTTATTTTATCCAAAACCATAGTTGTATATAAACTTTTTTAATCACTAATCTATTAGACTAATTGATAATAATATTGACTAGTATGTAAATATTGCCTTCTTGTAAAAAATTTTAACTTGATTAAATCTATTTTTACATAAATTTCGAAAAAAGGACAAATATGAGAAGTATCAAAGCAACAGAAAATTCTTGGGGATTAATAGCAAAAACATTCCACTGGCTCCTGGCTTTATTACTAATATGGCAAATATTTACAGGTTTTAATCTACACAATATGGAGTTTTCTCCTACTAAAATTGGATTTATTGGCATTCATAAAATAATCGGGACAATAATATTTACGATTGTAGTATTGAGACTTATGTGGAAATTTTTTAATTCAAAACCTGATACCTCCACTCTACCAAAATTTCACAGATATGCCTCTGGAGTGATACATTCTTTACTTTATGCTTTAGTAATATGGATACCATTTCAAGGAACAATGATGACTCAGGCGGGTGGTTTTGATGTTCAATTACTTGGCTTAATAACAATACCAAAATTTATAGAAACTAATGTTGAAATGTATCCAACTTTTGTCCAGTTTCATTATCAATCAATGATTGCTCTTATAGTTGTATTTGGAATTCATCTAAGTGCAGGTTTATATCATCGATTCATGAATTCTGATAAATATGGTGTTTGGAATAGAATGAATTTTTGGGGCAAAGATTAACTAAAATGGATGTGACAATTAATCAAATAAGTATCTTGGTTTTTTAAGATTTAGCTATAGTTAAATCATTATGAAATATTCTGCTTTTTTTAAAAAAGAATTAAAAAAATTAAAAGATGAAGGTCTCTACAGGAGCTTTAGGGAAATTGATCGACCAATAAAAAAATTTCCTAAAGCTGATGAATTTAAAAATAACAAGGAAAGAGATGTTGAGGTTTGGTGCTCAAATGATTATCTCAACATGAGTCAACATCCAGAAGTTGTAAATGAAACAGTAAAAACGTTATTGGAAATTGGTACCGGTTCTGGGGGTACACGAAATATATCGGGAACATCATCATTTCACACTTCCTTGGAAAAAAAATTAGCAAATCTTCATAATAAAGAAAATGCCCTATTATTTTCTTCAGCTTATACAGCTAATCAATCTACATTATGGACGCTTGGTAAAAAAATAAAAAATCTTGAAATATTTTCTGATGAACTTAATCACGCATCTCTAATTCAAGGTATAAAAAATAGTGGCGCTTCATGCCATATTTTTCAGCATAATGATGTTGATCACCTTGAAAGCCTTTTACAAACCACAAATCCTAATCATCCTAAACTAATTGTTTTTGAAAGCTTATATTCTATGGAGGGTATCAGATCTCCAATAATAAAAATCGTTGAGATTGCAAAAAAATATAATGCTATGACATATTTAGATGAAGTACACTCTGTTGGTTTATATGGAGAAAAAGGTAAGGGTATTGCAGTAGAGATGAAAGTTGATCAAGATATTGATATCATAAATGGTACATTAGCAAAAGCCTTTGGACAAATGGGTGGGTATATTGCTGCTAGTAATGAAATAATTGACTATATTCGTAGCTTTTCTCCTGGCTTTATTTTTACAACCTCTATTTGCCCTTCCATAGCTGCAGGTGCTAATAAAGCGATTGAAATAGTATCCTTAGCAGAGCAGTTAAGAATAAAGATTCATGACAACGCATCTACAATGAGGCAGTTATTAGAATCAATAGCTATTCCCTATATTGATACTAATAGTCATATTATTGCTGTTATGATCAACGACCCTTTTCTATGTAAAAAAGTTTCAGAGAAATTAATTGAAGATCATGGTATCTATGCTCAACCTATTTTCTATCCAACAGTTCCGAAAGGTCTTGAAAGATTAAGAATTACTGTAACCCCTAAACACAGAAAAGAGCATATTGAAAATATGGTTAAGTGCCTTGATAAAGTATGGTCTAATTTAAGTTTACCAAGAAAAAATTCTACCCAGCTTCAAGTAAATAATTAAGGTAAAACTGGTTCTCTTTTTTTTCTGGCTCCAATGCCATGAAATATTACTGCAGACGTAATTATTATTCCACCAAGAATAACAGTAAAACTTGGAACTTCATTTATACCAAATATTGGCAACCATACCCAAATAACTCCACCGACAACTTCCATTAATGATAATAGTGTTAATTCAGCAGAAGGTAAATGTTTTGCTCCTAAAGTGTATAAAATCAACCCAGATGCAACTATGAGACCATGTAATAAACTTAAATAACTGTTTATTGGTGGCATTGAATTAAAAGGCTTAAATGAAAAACCTAAAACACAAAATGAAAATAATGCACAAAATAAACCAGCTAAAACAACAGTCGTAAATTTAGGAGTCTCAGGTTTCCATCTTATAGTGACTGAATATAGAGCAAAACCTGTAGCAGAAATAAAACCAATTATAGCTCCAAGAGCACTTCCTGAAATGCTATCATTAAAAATCATTATACAAACTCCAAAAAAAGCAACGACCATAGAAAATAATGTTGTTCTTCGAAGTGTTTCTCCTAAAATAAAATATCCAGCTATAGCGGCGATAAAGGGCATTGCTGCTAGCATGAATAAGGTAACTGCTGCAGTTGTCATTGTAATAGAAAAAATAAAACCGGTAAAAGCTGTAGCTAAAAATATTCCACCAAGAACACCAGAAATTCCAATTCGAAAAAAATTTTTGTAAAATACAAAACCTTCTTTTATAAATAAGTAAATTAATAAAATAATTGCGATAGATATTCCTCTATAAAATAAATACTGAAAAACAAAATTATTTGCATCCACCATATATCTTACCGTTACAACCCCAAAACTCCAAAATAAACCAGCAAGAAACACTAATAAAAAAGCATTAAAATAACTATTTGAATTCATAAAAATTAAATCTGTGTATTAAATTAACTAAAAAGTAAAATAGAAAATAAACTTATTGAATAAATTTGTTGTTAGTTGCAAACACCAATTGAACCTAAAGCACACTTTTTTCCATCTACCCAGATAGCACTAGATAAATTTGCTTCATCAAAAACTGCTCCTGAAATATTAGCTCCTAAAAGATTAGCTTCATACAAATTAGCTCCTTTAAATGATGCTGTAAAAAGGTTTGCTCCTTCAAAATTCACTTTAGCAAGATTTGCATTTTCAAAATTAGCATTATTACAATTAGCGCCTTGTAAATTTGATGCATATAAATTTGAATTACTAAAATTAGCAAATATAAAGTTTCCGACAGAAAGATCAGAATTATTTAATTGCGATTTTTCTAAATTAGCTAGAGATAAATTAACACCAGACATTTTAGCATTTGCTAAACCAACACCAATTAAATCAAGGTTTTCTACAAAATTACAATTTGTCCAATCTACTTCATTAGAAGGTTGATCATCACAACCTGCATATGCAAAATTAGAAAAAAACAATACAAAGGAAACTAGAAGTAATTTCATGGCTATATAGAAATAAGGAAACTTTATGTTTTATTTAAGGCACCTAACGGGATGTTAGTTTTAATTCAATCCTTCTATTTTGTTGATAGTCTTCTTTAGTTTCTCCCTCACTAATAGGGTAAAACTCTCCATAACCCGCTGCGGCAAGTCTTTTTGGTGAAAAACCAATCTCAAGTAATAACTTTAAAACAGAATTAGCTCTTGCTGTTGATAATTCCCAATTTGAAGGAAATTGCGCGGTATTAATTGGCCTTTTGTCTGTGTGACCCTCAACTTGAATAATCCAATCAATATCAGTTGGTATTTGTTTAGTTGTTTCCATTAACGTCATTGCGATTTCTTTTAATTTCTCTTTTCCATTTTCTTGAAGATTTGCTGAAGAAGAGTCAAACAAAAGTTCAGACTCAAAAATAAACCTGTCACCAACTATTTTAATATCATCTCTATCTCCTAATAAATTTTGCAATTTACCAAAAAATTCTGATCGATATTTTTGTAATTCAAAAATTTTAGATGTCAGCGCTTTATTTAATCTTTCTCCTAGTATTTCAATTTCAAGATTTTTTGACATTTCTTGTTCTTCACTAGCCTCTAGAGCTAGATTTAATGTTTCAATTTCATTTTTTAAATTTTCAATTTCATCTGATAATATTGCTATTTGTTCAAATGTTTGGGAAGACTGAATTTCCATTTCTTCTATCTTATCAGAAGAAATCTCTTTTTCTGAAATTCTAATTTCTTCAATATTTTGTATATTTTTTCTAAGTAAAGCAATTTCTAATTCCTGATCTATTCTTTGTTTATCTGAAATTGATAAAACATTATTTAACTCAATAATTTTGCCTCTTAAATCAAAAATTGTATTATCTTTATTTATTAAATTTTGATTCAATTCAGCTAATGCTTGATTTTTCGATCTTATAGCCTCTAACTGCTCTTGAAGAGTGGCATCTTTCAAGCCAAGGCTATCATTAATTTCTAACAAATCATTCATTAAATTTTGATATTGGGTAATTTGATTTTGTAATTCTTCATCTCTTAATGATAACTCTAAATTAGTTTGCTCTAATAAATTAAGAGTTTCTTGAGTTTCTTTTTGTGCAATTAATAAGTCTTCATTTAAATCTAAAAGTTCTTGATTCTTATTTTTAATCGCTTGAAGTTGCTCAGTAATACCTCCATCTTCCAAACCTAAGCTTTTATTGATGGCCATCAAGTTTTCATTTTTGATATTTAATTCATTTATTTTCTCATTTAAATTTGTTTGACTTATTGCAAGCTTATTATTTGTTTGATCTAGCTTCGCATTAAGTGTCTTAAGTTGATCTATACGAGCAGCTAAAGCTTTATTAATTTTTTCACCAAGCCCCTCTGTATCTAAAATAGCACTATCTAATCCCTCATAAACTTCTAAAGCTTTTGCCACAATTCTCAACTCACTTAAAAGCTCTGTGATTTGTCCAGATAGAGCGAGGATATTTTGTTCTTGGACAAATATTTCTGAACTTTTTTTTGCAAGATCTGTTTGTAGACCTTCTGTAATTAACTCTTGTTGTATTAAATCTGACTGAACTCCGCTAAGCAACGACTCAGTTTCAGATAAAGTATCAAGGGCCAGCTCCTTTTCAGTAACTTCAGATTGAAGAATTTTTGATAATTCGCTTATTTGTATTCTTAATTCTTGTAATGCTTTATCTCTTCCTGAAATAGCATCACTTAAATAAATTTGTGAAACTGTAAATATCATTAAAACAAAGATAATAACTATAAGTAATGTGGCTAATACATCAACAAATCCTGGCCAAATATTTGTAGATTCACCAAGTCTATTTCTTAAAGACCTTGGTGCCATTATTATTTTTTATTTTTAGCTTTTAGTTCTTGAATGCTTTGATTCAAATCTGCAAATATTTTTTTTGTTGAATCATCTAAAAAACCTTGTTCATTAATTTTGTTTATTAATTGCAAAATACTTGACTGAGTATTCAATTGAGTTGATAGAAAATTTGATAGCTTTTCATCTATGCCTGCTGAATTACTATTAACATTTTTAATTTGCTCATTTAATTTTGATAAATTACTGTTAATCTCATTCTGATTTTCTGAGGTTTGCTTCAAGGAATAAACTACGCTATCTAGATTATCATAAATTTTTTGTAGAGCCTGTTGACTTAAGTTGTCAGATGTAGACGAGTTAAGTAAATCAGGA
>Ga0255765_1003637_pt1 | contig 16226 bp, 15 predicted proteins | sample 041ome_8_FD_179965 | JGI IMG/M metagenome (GOLD analysis project Ga0255765, IMG submission 179965) | Coastal salt marsh microbial communities from the Groves Creek Marsh, Skidaway Island, Georgia - 041407BS metaG (version 2) | ecosystem: Environmental > Aquatic > Marine > Intertidal zone > Salt...
CCTGTTTATCACCGTTAAAAACGATAACATTTCTTTTGACCTTGTGCAGCCCAAAATCAGGTTACTTTTGAAAGAAATCACCGAACAGGTATTGAATGCTGAGTAAATTTTTCATCCTCCTTATACGTTTTTACCAAGGGGCTATTTCTCCTTATTTTTCTGCAAACTGCAGGTATACTCCAACATGTTCAGAGTATGGAGTGCTCGCACTAAAAAGACATGGAGCGCTGAAGGGAGGATGGTTAGCTTTAAAACGAATCGGATCATGTCATCCATGGGGCGGAAGTGGATACGATCCTGTTCCTTAATCAATTATTATGAAGTTTTCTCTGAGAAAAATAATCGTCATTTCTACACTATTGTTGGTCAGCATATTCAGCTTTGGGTTTGTAGAAAGCTATTTTGAACTGTCTAAAAATCTCGACATTTTCAGCAGTGTTTATCGTGAAATCAACGTGAAATATGTGGAAGAGACCAACCCGGGTAAGCTGGTCAAAACAGGTATTGATGCAATGCTTTCGTCTTTAGATCCTTACACGAACTATATAGCTGAAGCAGACATTGAAGATTATAAGTTCATGACGACCCATGAATACGGGGGTATTGGAGCATTGATAGGGACTAAGGATGGCGAAATAATGATCACAGAGCCTTATGAAGATTCCCCGGCAGCAAATGCGGGTATTGTGGCCGGTGATGTGATTCTAAAAGTGGGAGACATCAATGCGAAAGGAAAAAACTCAAGCGAATTGAGCGAACTGTTGAAGGGAGAGTCTGGAACGACTGTGGAAGTCACCGTTTACAGAAAATCAACGGATGAAACCATTACCACGACCATCACAAGAGAAAAAATCAAGCTTGATGACGTGCCATACTATGGCATGATCGATGATGAAATCGGGTACATCAGCTTGAGAGGATTCACTCAAACAGCCAGCCGAGAAGTAAAAAAAGCCTTTGAAGAGTTGAAGAAAGAAAAGGGAATGAAAAAGCTCGTGTTGGATTTACGAGGCAACGGAGGCGGGTTGCTCAATGAGTCAGTAAACATTGTGAACTTCTTCGTACCAAAAGGTGAAAAAATTGTTGAGACCAAAGGCAAACTCAAAGAGCACTACAGCTTGCATCGCGCCCTCAATTCTCCTCTAGATCTTGAAATCCCGTTGGTTGTGCTCATTGATGAAGGATCGGCATCTGCCTCTGAAATTGTTTCAGGCAGCCTGCAAGATTTAGATCGAGCGGTCCTGATAGGGCAAAATAGTTTTGGAAAAGGCCTTGTGCAAACCACCACTGAATTATCGTACAATTCAATGCTCAAGATCACGATTGCTAAATATTATATCCCAAGTGGAAGATGCATACAGCGGATTGATTATGGAAAGAGAGACGCGAAAGGGAAGGCTTTGAATGTTCCAGACTCTTTGATCAGCGCGTTTGAAACTGCCAATGGTAGAATTGTAAAAGATGGCGAAGGCATTACACCGGACATTCAGGTTGAGGTTGAACAATACAGTGCCCTTCTCGCTACTTTACTCAACGAAAATATTGTGTTCGAATTTGCAACCCGCTACTATTTCGAGCACGACAGCATTGCTCCACCTGAAGAATTTCAACTTAGCGATACAGAATTCGGTCAATTTGTAGACTTTGCGTTAACGCATGATTTCGAGTACAAAACAGGAAGCACAGAAATGATGAAGGAGTTACGAGAGATGATCGAAGAAGATGAATTCATGGAAGATGTTGCTCCTGAATTTGCTGCTCTATCTCAAAAGTTGGAACGCGATAAACGCGAAGACCTGTTTAAGTTCAGAGAAGAAATTCAGGTCATTCTTGAGAATGAAATTGCCAGTCGTTATTACTATTCTCGTGGTCGAATTCGCGCATTCATGTCGCACGACCCTGAAGTGCAAAAGGCGATTGACGTTTTAAGCAATAAAACTTACTACGACTCCGTTTTGCAAGGAACCTGCGAAGATTGCCTCACGAAAAAGGGCTAACTTCACCTACTTTTTAAACTAACCTATGATCCTCAACGAGGCCCATCATCGATGGCTCTTCCTTATTGGCTTGTCATTAGTTGCCGTAGGATTACCCTTATCCAAGGCTTTCATGAGTATTGGAGGGATAGTGCTTGCCATTAATTTTCTAATTGAAGGAGACCTAAAAGCCAAGTTTAAAAAGCTACTAGAATCTCCTGTTTTACTGCTTCTCATAGCTGTTTTCATCATACACATAGTTGCCCTCCTTTGGACCAGTGACTTCGATTATGCACTCAAAGACTTAAGGGTAAAACTCCCACTGCTTTTATTTCCAATCGTGATTCCACTCTCCAAACCACTTTTAAAGAAGGAAGTGCTATTGGTCTTGGGAATATTTGCTTCTACCGTAATACTAACTTCCTTTCTTTCAACCTATGAATACTTTCAAATGAAGGACAGCCCTTCGTTTGATTTTCGTTCTATATCGCTATTTACCAGTCATATTCGCTACGCATTGATGGTGTGTCTAGCCTACCTTATCCTATTAAATTTTGCTTGGAATGAAAAAGACAATCTTGGGGCAAGAATCAGTTATATTCTGTTGGCCTTTTGGCTGAGTGTTTTCATTTTCATCCTTCAATCAATGACGGGAATAGTCGCATGGCTATTGTGTAGCTATCTTCTACTAATCTACACACTCGGATACTTGAAAAGCACTGTTTTTCGTGCCATCGCCCTTACGGCAATCACCATCACTCCGCTCATAGTATTGTCTTATATCGGATTCCACATTGATGCATTTTACCCCGATCAAGAACCAGACTTTTCACAGCTAGAAAGTCGCACTGCCGCAGGAGGCATTTACGAGCATGACACGAACAATCTGACCCTAGAGAATGGTCATTACATTAATTTTTACATTTCCAATTTCGAACTGGAAAAAGAATGGAGGAAGCGCAGTGATCTCCCCGTTTGGGAAGGGCTTGACAGTGCACAGCAACCGGTTTATGCAACCTTGATAAGGTATTTAACCAGCAAAGGACTTCGAAAAGATTCGGTTGGCGTGAACTCACTCACTGATGCGGATGTGAGCGCCATAGAAAATGGTGTGGCTAACGTGCGCTTTACCTATGGTAACCCCATTGATAATAGAGTTTATACGGTGATATGGGAGTTTGACAGGATGATGAATGAAAAACGTGTTCAAGGTCATTCGGTAACGCAAAGGATATTGTTCTGGAAAACAGGTCTTGAGATTTTCAAAGAAAACTGGCTGTTCGGCATTGGTACTGGCGATATCAATGCTTCCTACGAAAGAATGTACAATAAATCCGTTTCAGAAATAAGCAAGAAGTATCGAAAAAGAACCCACAATCAATATTTGGCCTTTGGCATTACGTTCGGTGTGTTAGGCCTTTCAATCTTTCTATTGTCCATTATTCTTCCCTTTTTTACAATGAAAAGCGCCAATAGCTTTTTATACATTGGCTTTGCCATTGTGATCTACGCGAGTATGCTCAACGAAGACACATTAGAAACACAAACTGGAGTTACTCTCTACGCCTTTTTCAATGTATTTCTACTTTACGGAATTCATGCACTTTCTGAGGATGAAGAGAGCACTTCCTGATATATCTTAAGCGACTTTCGTGCCGTCTCCGTTTTGCTAAATTGCTTGACCTTGACTCGTCCACCGGCCCTACACCTCTTTTTTAATTCATCATCTGAAAGCATGCGCTTCACCGCACTGGCCAATTGATCAGGACGCTCAACATCGCACAGCAAACCGCAAACTTCATTCTCAATGACCTCCACAATTCCACCCGCCTTTGTAGCCACAACCAGCGCGTCAGAAGCCAATGCATCGATAATGGATGTCCCCAAACCCTCTGTTTTTGAGGTGATCAGAAAAACGTCTAACTCCTTGAGCAACTCTGGAACATCTGTGCGAAAACCTGTCAAAATAATGTGATCTTGCATCTGGAGCGAATCGATGTATTCCTCGATTTCTTTTCTACTTGGGCCCTCGCCTATGGCAATGAATTTTGCCTTAACTCCTTCATCTATTAGTCTTTTCGCAGTATCAACAAACGTGCGGTAATCCTTGTGAGGAGCCAATGCCGAAACATTTCCGATGATAGCACATTCACTTGGAATCTGAAATTCTTTCCGCAATGTGCCCCTTGATTCTACCTGTTCAAAACGCTTGAGATCAATTCCTGAATGCACTACTTCAAGCTTGCTTTTATCTTCTATAAATTCCAACATGACGTCTCGGATGGCGGCCGAAACACAAACCACTTTTTTGATATTAGGATGGTTGTATTTAAATAACGACATAGAGCTGCCTTGAATTGCAAAATCAACCCTTCGCGAAACGATTATAGGCCGTTCATTTTTCGTTAAAACAGCACTCAAAATGGCGAAATTATGAGCGTGAGAATCGTGCACATGGATCAAATCAATTCGCTCTTTAAAACATACGTGAGCCACACGAAAGGCCACCATTGGATTGGCAGAAAACCCTTTGAAGTAAGTCGCATGCGACAAATGATTCTTCAAACAATACTTGTGTACTTGAGAGTTAAATGGGCACATGATTACCTGATCGACCCCCAAGAGTTTTAACTCCTCGGTCAAGTAAATCAGCTGCTGCTCGCCACCACGCCAGGTTTTTGGTGATGATATGTGTAGTACTCTCATTTTGTGCGCTGAATTTGGAGCAACTTAGAATACTTCAAGTATGTGGCGTAGGCCGAATACGTGGCGATAACCCAACCGTAATATCCATCTAGAAAGCCCCGCTTAAGGATGTAGCTTTTGAAAAATTTCGCCACTGTTTTCACCATAACCTTTGCCCAATTAGAGCGAATCCCTTTATTAAACTTTGCTTGAGATGAAATATCCGAAAATTTCTCTATTTGAGCCCGGTGCTCCTCCATCGAATAGAACGAATAGTGCAACAAATCTCCTTTGAGATGAGTCTCTTTTGCTTTGGAGGCCAACTCATAACGATCATGTGGATTCACGCCTGTCCAAGCACCATCATCTTTTCTGAATAGGCGCAATTTTACATCTGGATACCAACCACTATGCTTGATCCACTTGCCACAGTAATTAGTAAGCCTGTTCATGGTGTAACCGCCTTTTAAGCCACTTGCCTTTTGTTCTTTTATAGATAATTTCAATTGTTCGCTCAACGCCTCATCGGCATCCAACGAGAGCACCCAGTCGTGTGCGGCTTGACTTTTTGCAAAATTCTTCTGCTCGATATGTCCTAAAAAAGACTGCTCGATGACTCGTGCACCCAGCGATTCGGAAATTTGCTTGGTGTTATCTGCCGAGAGTGAGTCTATGACCAATACTTCATCAGCAATATCAATCACGCTTTGTATGCAGCGCCCAATATTGCGCTCTTCATTCAGGGTAATGATTACAACTGAGATTTTATCCATTACTCTTGAATGTATATTCTCCGAACGCGCTCGGGAATTTTGGTCAATATTTCGTACGGAATTGTGTCCAATTTTTCAGCCATCTTTTGAATATCGATGTTGCCAGAAAAAATAGTGACTTCATCACCCTCTTTCGCATTGGTGTGCGAAACATCAATCATGGTCATATCCATGCACACATTGCCCACAATCGGACATTCGATACCTTGCCAAGTTATGTTCCAATTTCCATTGCTGAGCCTTCTGTCTAGGCCATCAGCGTAGCCCAAAGCTACCGTAGCAATCATTCTATCGACTTGATCAATTCCCTTTCGGGCATAGCCAACCGATTCCCCTGCCCTTACCATCCGAATTTGTACGATATAACTCTTCAATGATCCCAAGGCGTGTAAGAAACGACCTTCATCACTTCCACTAAAGCCGTAAAGTCCAATACCCAATCTCACCATTTCAAAATGATAATCTGGGAATCGCAACACGCCTGTAGAATTGAGTACATGCCTATCTGGTTGGTATCCCAATCCGTCAGCGATGATTTGATTCATCTTTGAGAACGTTTGGATTTGCTGCCTTGTAAATGCGTCCTCATGTTCGTCATCTGTGGCCGATAAATGGGTAAAGACCGAAGCCACTCGAATAAAACCAACCTCATTGATGATGTTCAGCGCCTCTGACAATTGCTCTTCAGCAAATCCGAGTCGGTGCATACCTGAATCAATTTTAAGGTGGATGGGGTATTCATCAAAAAAGTGACGCATCGATTTCGTTGCACGAACAAAGTCTTTGAGGGTATTCAAAGAATAGATCTCTGGCTCCAAATTATGCTGAATCATTGATTCATAAGCCGTTTTACTCGGGCTCATGACCATGATAGGTAAACTTATGCCCTTTTCCCTGAGTACAATACCTTCATCAGCATAGGCCACCACTAAGTAATTGACCATCTTCCTTGATTGAAAGAAATGCGCTACTTCATAGCTACCACTGCCGTAGGCAAAGGCTTTCACCATGACCATGATCTTTGTTGAAGGTTGAATCTTCTTTCTAAAATAAGCCAAGTTTTCACCCAGTTTGCTTAGGTCAATCTCGAGGGTGGTAATGCGCTGTTTGGCTTGAAGGCGATTCACCAATTTTTCCAACTTAAACTTGCGCGCTCCTTTTACGAGAATGGCTTTTTTACGAAGGGTTTTCGTGTCCAACTGATCCCAAAATTGATCCGCAGAATCGAAGCAACGCACAGCTATCGGTTCAAATGCTGTTTTGTGTTTTGCGATTTCTAATCCAATGGCCACCAAGTGAGTAACTTCCGCCTGACGCAGCATTTGCGCTATTTGCACATAAGATTCATGGTTATCGGCATTCTGTTCTAAGTCCGATAAAATCACAAATTTATCACGATCGGCATGCGTCATCAATTGATCGACAGAGGCTTGGAGTGACCCCAGGTCAGAATTATAAGTATCGTCTATGATCAGGGAATCCTCCAAACCTTGTTTCACCTCCATTCTCATAGCAATGGGCGAGAGCTCGTCAAACTTCGACAATACCCTTGGGTTTAATTTGCCCAACAAGGCACACATGGCAAAGCAATGACTCGCATTTTCGATGCTAATGCGATCGGTGAATGGAATCTCAAAAGCACATGTTTTCCCTTCTACGTGAGCTTCAAAAGCAGTTAACCCAGCATTTACCTCTTTAATTGAAAAATAAATATGTGCCTGTTTATCTTCCTTTGACCAAAAGAAGCATTTCTCCACATCCTCCTTAGGAATCCATCGACTTGATAATTGGTCTTTGCAAACCACCACCTTTTTGGCAGTTTTAAAAAGTTTCCATTTTTCTAAAAACTTGGCTTGATCTGATTCAAAATGGGCAGCGTGGGCATCACCAATATTGGTGAGCAAACCGATGGTCGGTTTTAAAATACGTTCGAGCCGCTCCATTTCATTGGGAAGGGAAATGCCCGCTTCAAAAATCGCCAGAGAGTCAAAACTGCTCAATTCAAACACAGACAACGGCACTCCGATTTGTGAATTATAACTTTTCGGACTTCGGCAAATCTTAAATTCACTTTCCAGCAAGCTGTTCATCCATTCTTTTACAATGGTCTTGCCGTTGCTTCCAGTAATCGCCACCACAGAAAGGTTATAATTGTCTCTATGTTCCTTGGCAATGAGCTGCAACGCAGGAATCATGTCTTCTACAATGATGAAATTGGCCTGTCCTTTATATCGTTTGGCAATTTTCTCATCGCTTACAAGAAAATGATGGCAATTTAGATCCATCAATTCGGGTATGAAGTCGTGGCCATCAAAGCGGGCACCTTTGATCGCAGCAAACAAGGCGTTATCGCGTCTTGCTATTCTGTGGTCTATATTAATCCGTGTTACCGTAGAGCCTGGAAAAGCAATCTGCGCTTTTCCATTACAGAAATCTGCGATACTCTCAATTGTATAATTCATTTTGTAATTCCCGAATTAAAGCATGCTCTACACAAAGGTTTGTATTGATTGATCTCCCCTAGTTCAATGAGTTTATCGCTACCTGTTACCCGATATGAGTGGTTAGCCAATGAGCCACAATTTACACAGATGGCATGCACTTTTGTCACGTATTCTGCAATCGCCATCAAGCCAGGCATCGGACCAAATGGTCTTCCTTTATAATCCATATCCAAACCAGCTACAATAACTCGTTTACCCATATTGGCCAGCTGATTGCACACGTTTACCAACTCTACATCAAAGAATTGTGCCTCATCTATCCCTACAACTTCTGCGGCATTTGATAGGATAAGGATGTTGCCAGATGACTCTACAGGGGTTGAACTGATGCTGTTTTCATCGTGCGACACAACCTCTTCATCGTCATATCTCACATCTACTTCGGGCTTGAAGATTTCAATTTTTTGTCCTGCGAATTGGGCCCTTTTCAACCTTCGAATCAATTCTTCGGTCTTCCCAGAAAACATAGAACCACAGACCACCTCGATCCACCCATACTTATGCCTTTTATTGCCTGTATATTCTAAAAACATCTGCTACGAATTTCTATATTCATCATGGAATAAGCCGCAAAATATGACTTGATTGCCATCATTTCTTAAAGATTAGCAATTCGAGAGCACAATTGCCATCTTTGAACAGCGTTTGAAAGCTATGAACATGAATGAATTGATTGAAAAAATCGAGCGGTTGGAGAAACAACTGGCAGAGAAAGAGCATGAACTCCATCTCATAAAAGAGGATTTAGAAGCGGTGCGAGCAACGCTTGAAGCAGCCATGGAAAATGAGTCGGCAACTGCAGCTGAAACCCCTGCGATCCCAGCTGAAGAAGCACCAAGAGAAAAAGAAATAGAGGAATTAGCACGTGCGCAAGCTGATGAGAATGACTCTATAGAAGAAGAGCCAGCTGCCGAATCGAATGAAGAACAGCAGCATGAAGCCATTATGCGCACCATCGAAGAGTTCTCTCAAGAGCAGCGCAAGTCTACGGTGAAGCAAATGGTCAAGCCTGAGTCTGTATCGCTTGCAGATAAAGTGAGTGCGCGACCTCTCAATGATATTAAGAAGGCCATAGGAATCAACGAACGCTTTCTTTACGCCAACGTACTTTTCAATGGCGATATGGGTGCATTCTCTCGGGCTGTGGAAGAATTGAACCACCTTGAATCCATCCTTGACGCCACTCGTCTAATGGACGAGGAGCTTTCGGTAAAATACCTTTGGGATGATGAAGACGAAACCGTGATCGCATTTAAAACATTGGTATCAAGACGCTTTTCCTAATGCCTCGCTTTCATCTCGTAATCTTCGCTTGTTTTTTATTCACCTTATCTGAAGCTCAAGACGTTACATACACAAAATCCATGATCGATTCGCTGTGCGCACCAGGTTATCATGGCCGAGGCTATGTTTTTCAAGGTGATATAAAGGCAGCAGCATTCATTCAGCGGCAGTGTAAGGCAAAAGGATTAAACCCCATTGGAGATTCTTATGCTCAAACCTTTGAGCTGGGCGTAAACACTTTCCCCGGAGAGATGAGCGTCAATATCAATGGCAAACCATTGCGAACGGGCATTGACTTTCAAGTGAACCCCGGATCACAGAGAATAAATGGTTCCTTTAAGCCATATTATCTGAAGCCAAACACGGTTAAGACCCCAAAAAAACTATTGAAAACGGCTTCAAAGAAAAAATTACGCGAGCGGATTATTGTTATAGATAAAACATCGGAAGACGCGATATTGGATGAGTTCGTGAAAAACATTAGTCAAAATCCCTTGAATGCGAAGGGTTATGTTTTACTTACCGAGAATAAGCTCATATGGTGGGTGAGCAGACGTACCTACAACACAACAATTCTCGATGTTGTAAAAGATCACTTCGATAAAAAAATTAAAACAATAGACCTTGCTATTGATCAAGAATGGGTGAGCAATTATCGGTCTCAAAATGTTATCGCTTACATTCCAGGGCAAATAGATTCAACCGTAGTTTTTAGTGCTCATTTCGACCATTTAGGCCGAATGGGTATGGACACGTACATCGCAGGTGCCAGCGACAATGCGAGTGGAAGTGCGATGCTTTTAGACCTTGCTGAATATTATTTAGCGCACCCGCCAAAATACACCACAGTATTTATTTGGTTCGCTGGCGAGGAAGCCGGGTTGGTAGGCTCAAAATATTATGTCGAGCATCCTGCTTTGCCATTAGAAAAGATCAAGTTTTTACTCAATCTTGACCTGATGGCGGATGCCAAAAAAGGAATCACCGTGGTGAATGGAACCATATTTAACGATGCCTTTGACCGGTTAAAAGCAATCAATGAAAGCGAAGATTTATTGAATCAAGTGAAAGCAAGAGGTGCTGCTGCCAACAGCGATCACTATCCATTTTATGAAAAAGGAGTGCCCAGTTTTTTCATTTATACAGAAGGAGACTACAAGCACTATCACGATATCAACGATGTTCCTGAAAACATTCCAATGACCAATTACGCTCAGGTGTTCAAGTTGATCACTTCGTTTGTGGATGCGGGCTTCTAGTTGCGCATGATGGTTATGCTTCCCTTCGCATTCTTTTCGAGGTAAGGAAGATTGTCATCACCAACCGCTTGAATTTCATAAAAGTAGATGCCACCAGGAAGTGCATTACCAAAACGATCAACTCCATTCCATAATACTGAAATGTCATTCGACTCGAACACCAGCTGTCCGCCTCTTGTCATGATTCTCAGCACGAAGTCTTTCACGCCAAATCCTTCTACTTCGAAGTATTCGTTGTAAGGATCTCCGTTCGGAGTGATTACCTGCTTAGCGCTATGTGTAAAATAGGCGGTGGTTTTTTCTTGCATTACCTCTTCCTTCTCTTCATTCAACGATGAAACTTTGTCCGTTGATGAAGCAGCGATTTCAGGTTTTGATTCTCCTTTAGTGGGGTTTGAGTCTTCAGCCTTATTGCGGTTCGTGGTTTCAGCTACCTGAACGGCTTGAGCGGTTGTGGCTTCTATGGATGAAATTGAGGTTTCTGTTTCCGTTGAATGCGTTTGCTTGTCCAATTGAGCTTTTGGGGCAACTACAGACGTAATTGACTCATTTTCTTGTTTATAATCATCGCCTTGTGTTGAAGGCGTAGGCTCAATCGTTGAGCTTGTTTGTTCTTCACTAGTATTCTCTTCTTCAAACAAAACTGTTTGTTCGGCTTCGTTTGTCTTACTATTTTCTCCTTCAACTACAATTTCTTGTGCTGCATTACTTTCAGCTTGATGGTAATTCACCTCAGCAATAGTGGCCGCAGTGATCAATCCAGCAAACCCAATAACAGCTGCTGCTTTTCCCAAGAAAAGGCTTCCAACTGCAGTAGATGTCGCAGTGCTTAATCCAGCCAATGAAGACTGGATCGATGCCCAAACTTCAGGACCCACCGGCACCTCGTGAGACTGTAAAGCCTCCCTGAAGATTTTTTCAATATTTTCCTTTTGTTCAGACATTATATATTTTCTCTTTCTCCAATTATGTTCATTAAATAAGTGCGGGCTTTGCGATACTGCGTTTTCGAAGTGCTTTCAGACATCCCCAATTCATTGGCAATTTCTTGATGCGAATAGCCTTCAATGGCATACATGTTAAACACTGTTCTGTATCCTGTGGGCATCGCTTGAATGATGGTCATCATCTCCTCAACACGCAAATCGCTAGTTGACATTTCACCGTCTCCAGCAAGGTATTCTGCTTCGGAGATATCGGCATCGATTTGTAATCGATTTCTCTTTCGCAACTCGTCCAATGCTGTATTGATCATCGTTCTTCTGATCCAGCCTTCAAAACTCCCCTCGCCTTTAAATTTATGCAGATGAACAAAAACCTTCACAAACCCATCTTGAAGCAAATCTTGTGCTTTCTCACGATCGCCTGCATATCGCATACAAACAGACATCATCTTTCCCGCAAACTTTTCAAATAACGCTTGTTGTGCCCTTTGATCTCCTTTCAAACACTTCTCAATCAACTCTTCGTCAATCATCATTGGGGCAAAACTTGGAATAAGATGCAATTAATAGATAAATAGTTGTCTGAGGCAATCGAATATATTCAGAATATCTCTGGTTTTGACTTGCCTTTTCAGATCGGGAACGATTAAACGCAGTTAAAAATCAAGATGCGCACTCATCATGAATGAGATTGAGTCGTACTGACTACCTTCGCTACACTTTCTCATGAAGATTTCAGCATCCGTATATTCCAGCAAAGACACACCCCTTCAAGAACTCATTGAAGACCTTGATCAGCACGGAATAGACTATTTCCACATCGATTGCCGAGATGATGAAAGCGTGTTTGACGATATCCAAAAAATCAAACAATTGAGTTCAACTCCTATTGACCTTCATTTGATCACAGCAGATCCAGAAAAATATTTTGATCGGATAAACGCCCTAGAAATTGATCTTGTTACGCTTCAATATGAAGATTTAGATGGATATAATTACACAGGCGGATTAAACGCAAGAATGGGATTGTCCATCATTTCCACTACTGATATTTCAGCCTTTGAAGCCAATGCTGATCATTTTGATTTTATACTAATGATGGCCACGACCCCTGGCGAAAGTGGCGGGCGATTTGACAAGATTAACTTTCGAAAAATTCGGCAATTCAAAAAGGCTTTTCCAGGAAAAGAAATACATGTGGATGGTGGTGTGAATGCAGAGGTGAGCTTCATCTTGCGAAATATGGGCGTTCATTCTTCTGTAGTGGGTTCATATTTATTCAAAAACATGCCCATTGGAGCTGCCTTGTTGAACCTGAAAACGCACGACATAGAAAGCCACTATGTGGTAGGCGACTTCATGAGACTCAGAGAGGAAAGCCCTGTAGTGGGGGCTGCCAATCGTACCCTCAAAACTGTGCTTCAAAACATTGAAGAATTTAAGTTGGGGTTCACCATTTTGGAAAACGCTAATCAGGAACTAGAGGGAATCGTGAGCAATGCTGATTTAAGAAGAGAGCTGCTGAGAAACGTGAGCAATCCATCGGCCATTGAGCTCGATCGCATGATCAACAAGTCGCCCATTTCAGTGCAGGAATCGATGACGGTGAGCGCCATGCTAATGTACCTCAAACAATTTGAATTTCCCATTAACTACCTTCCCGTGGTTGATGCACACAATAAAGTAAAAGGAGTGGTTTCATTCCTCAATTTGGTAAAAGGAGAACTATGATCATTCATCTTAAATCCAGCATTGGCGAAGGTCAAGCACATGAAATAGCCAAGGCAACAGAATCTGCTATTTTTCACAATGGCGATTGCTTCGTGTTGGTAACCCCATCAAAATTAAAGGACGCTCCAAGCCAGTTCAACAGTTCGATCGAGCAATCGTGGCCTATGGACAGCGACATTCAATTGGCAAGCAAAAGCTATCTTCCTGAAACCCGAGAGATCAAATTGGGCAAAACGACCATTGGTGGAAATACCGGAAACACCATGGTAATTGCTGGTCCTTGCTCGGTAGAGTCAGAAGAGCAGATCAGAGAAAGTGCTGCATTGATGAACGAACTCGGCATAACAGGATTGCGCGGAGGGTGCTACAAACCAAGAACTTCGCCCTATTCTTTTCAAGGGTTGGGCTTGGAAGGATTAAAACTATTGGCCAAAATGCGCGAAAAACACGGTTTTACGATCGTTAGCGAAGTGCGCGATGCTACGCACGTAGATGAAGTAATCGAGCATGCCGATGTCATTCAGATTGGAGCAAAAAGCATGTACGATCACGGCATTTTGAAAGCCTGCGCTAAAACAAATAAAGCCGTTTTAATCAAGCGCGGATTTGGAACCACCTTGCAAGAGTTTGCGCAAGCCGCAGAATTTGTATTGTCTGGTGGCAACTCAAACGTCATGCTTTGCGAACGTGGTATCAGAACCTTCGAAACCAAAACCCGGTTCACTCTAGATTTATGTGGAGTGGCTTGGCTGAAAGAATACACCAACTTACCTATCATTCTCGATCCATCGCACGCACTTGGATACCGCTATGGCATTGAAGATTTAAGCAAAGCGTGCGTAGCCATGGGCATTGACGGATTGTTGGTAGAAGTTCACCCGAATCCAGCTGTTGCGAAAAGTGATGCTGCGCAGCAATTGTATCACGATCAATTCAGAGACTTGCTAAAAGCCATAAAGCCTATTTCCGCTGCCGTTGGCAGAACCATTGTATGACGCTTTTCGATAAAAACATAGCATACCTACAAAAGTCGATTCCCAATCACTTTTCAGATATTGACTTGAAATCAAGCCTTGATGAAATTCGCAACGCGTGCGATGCAGCGGGAATTACCTTAGAAAACCTGCTCTTTTTCAACCTTGATGCAGAATCCATCGATTGGTCAAAAATCAAGTTTGTTTTTTTAGACGTGGACGGCGTTATGACCGAAGGGGGCATGTTTTATACTGAAGACGGTGACGAGTTCAAACGCTTCGACACCAAAGATGGCATGGCCATAAAAGAAGCAATTAAAGCAGGTGTTGATTTTGGCATTATTTCATCGGGCGTCAATAAAAAAATCATTCAACACCGGGCCGATATGTTTGGCATAAAGCACGTGTATGTGGGCACCGAACCAAAGCTTAAAATTGCCGAACGTTGGCTTGACAATCTGGATTTAACTTGGAACCAAGTCGGATATATTGGCGATGACATCAATGACCTTCAAATGTTCGAAAAAGCAGGAATAACAGCTTGCCCTGCTGATGCGGTCATTCCGATTCGAAAGGCAGCCAATTTCATACTAGAATCAAAAGGCGGACATGGCTGCGTGCGTGAGTTTGTGAGCTACTTGCCCAACTTGAAAAACATTCTCTGATGGCAGGTAAGTTGACTCTTGTGCCAACGCCTATAGGTAATCTAGACGACATCACCTTGCGTGCGCTGAAAGTCCTGGCGGATTGCAACACCATCCTCTGCGAAGACACTCGCCACAGTGGAAAACTCCTACAGCATCACGATATCAGCAATAAGCTTCAGCCCTTTCACCAGCACAACGAACACAAAATCACCGATTCTCTAATTCAAAAAATGGAATCTGGCGAACACCTCGCCCTCATCACCGATGCTGGCACTCCGGGAATAAGCGACCCAGGATTTTCATTGGTTCGCGCATCCATTGAGGCGAACATTCAAGTGGAGTGCCTTCCGGGCGCCACCGCCCTTGTGCCAGCGATCGTGGGCAGCGGATTTGCCTGCGAAAAATTCGTTTACCTCGGCTTTCCCCCTCAGAAAAAAGGCCGACAAACCTTTTGGTTATCCTTGGCAGAAGAGCAAAGAACAATGGTCATGTACGAGTCTCCGCACCGGATCTTGAAGGCCTTAAAAGAAGCGTCTGAAGTTTTTGGCCCAGACAGAAGGGCATGTGTAGTGCGCGAATTGACCAAAATGTTTGAAACGTATCATCGAGGAACCTTGAGTGAACTGCAGTTGGAAGGCGAAGCAAACAAATACAAAGGGGAAATTGTGTTAGTGATTGAGGGCGCTGAAATCAAATCGCGCAAAACGAAGAAATGAAAGGTATTTACCTCATAAAACAAGGACGGGCAGATCAGGCGTTTGAAATAAGCAAAATGCAATTGGCAGAAACACAATCAATAATAATAGCTCTCTTAAATCTAAAACCTTAATAGTTCACTTTTTGCTGACGCTATGCAAACCGCACTGCCGTGAATGTTGATTTTATTCTGAAAATTCGCGTCAAACATAAATTTATTGATCACCTCGTCAAAACGCGTGCTGCGGTTATACCCATAGACATTCGCGCTCCGGGCACTTAACAAGTCTCTTTACACTGTTTAGTATCAGCAGTTAAGGAGGTTTTTGGTTTTTAAATATTCCCGTTTTGGTACAAAAAAGGCATTGAGTACCGCTACGAACTGCGCGCCGCTGCCGAATGGCCAAAAGCAAAACATTTTAGACCTTTAAATAAAATTGGTTGATGAACCAACCCCCTCATATAGAGGTGTTTACGAATAGACTTGGAATGAGAAGAAATGCTATTTTCTAAGTAAGAGAGGAATATAGAATCAATTTTTTTCAACATTTTTAAAGTTTTATTAATTATTTTATATTCGCACTCATTCAAAATAACTTAACCAATTAATTATGAAAAATCACTCACTAATTTTTTTATTAGCCTCAATTTTTCTTACGTCATGCGTAAGTATGAAGCACACGTATCGCTCACAAGATGTTCAGCCTTCTGGTATAATGGTAGCTGATAACTATGTAGCAGACTTAGATATTA
>Ga0255765_1003638_pt1 | contig 16218 bp, 23 predicted proteins | sample 041ome_8_FD_179965 | JGI IMG/M metagenome (GOLD analysis project Ga0255765, IMG submission 179965) | Coastal salt marsh microbial communities from the Groves Creek Marsh, Skidaway Island, Georgia - 041407BS metaG (version 2) | ecosystem: Environmental > Aquatic > Marine > Intertidal zone > Salt...
CTTTATTGGGAAGATCACAGTCACGTACCACAGCACTTCCAGATTGAATTCCGTGACAAAGAAGGAAAGTATTGGTACATGGACCAGGCTGAACGATTTAATGCATTTAACTTTAACCAGTTTAAAGGATGGGAATGTAGTAGTGGATATCGCGGTATTATTATCCGTGAACCCGACGGCAGTATCAAACGTAGTTATAGTTGCTATGACAAGCCATTAGGTAATATTGAAACTGGATTTAAGTTATTTGATGGACCAGTGGAGTGTACTAGTCCTAGTTGTGTTAGTAGTGCTGACAGTAAAATACCCAAGCGAGCTCCTGGTACAAAATTACCATTATGGCCTGGTGATAAGACTTATGAATAAAGCACCTTTCTTTATCAGCGCACCACGTACACGTAGTAGTGTTTTGTTTGAAACCGCACAATTTTATGTTGAAAACGTATTAAATAAAAAATCATTACACAATCATAAAGAATTATTTTTAGAGTTTAGTCGCAATACTGAATTTTATGATTTAAAAACAGACGAGCGTAATATAGCAGAGTTATATCCTGTTGTTAAAAATAATGTATTAGATGTGCATTATATCTATCCACATGTATTTGATACTCGTAAAGAAAGAAACTTATATAAACTAAAGTTATTACAACAACAAAAAGACAACGGATATGAATATAATACAAAAGGAACAGTGCAAATTATTGATACTAGTACCGAGGTAATCGAGTTTTACAATGATAGACATTTTGTATTAACTAAGCGCCGCAATATTGAAGATTACGTGTGTAGTTTTCTTGTAGCATACATTACAAAATTCTTCCACGCACGGCATCATAATATTGACAGATATACAGCACGTATTGATGAAAAGGTACATGTAGATACTAATATTATTTCAAATATATATAAGTTACTTGACCAAACACGTGAACTTTGGAAGTTGGAAGAATACCTTAAACAGCAAGGTTACACTTATACTGTTACCTATTATGAAGATTTAGATACACAGGATAAAATTAACAATTGTTTAACTGATATTTTAGGAACATCTGATTGGATAAATCATTTGCCAGAAAACTTTGAAAATCATTTACCAATTAAAATCGACAAAGTGTATAGTGATATTATAAAAAATTATGATGAAGTTATTCCTGTTATTAGACAAAAAATAAAGGAATCAGAAATTGAGCAATATATCTAAAATACCTTTCTTTATTTGTCCTCCACGAACACGTAGTACTGTATTATTTCAACTTATGGTATTTTATGCTGTGCATAAACTAGGTCTTAAAACTGTGCCGCATGGTAGTTTTGAGTTATTTCTAGAATTTAATCCCAACATACACTTTACAGATGTACGCACATCTGAAACACAACTGGGAGAAATACACCCTGTCTTTAACGGAGACGAGCTTAAAATACACTATATGAGTCCAGCCCAGTATAAGAGTACCTCTGAAAGAAATCTATATAAATTGAGTGTATTACAGCAAGCCAAGGATATGGGTTATGAATATTACATTAAAGGAACATATCACGTAGTTGATACAATTAATGAAATTTTAGAATTTTTTAATGACAGACATATTGTTATAACACAACGACGTGATATTGAACAATATGCACTGAGTTATATATATGCATTAAACAGTAATTTATATAATTCATATAATACCAAGTTATTTGATAATACTAAGCAATACATGGATACATTGAATGAAGGTGTAATTGCAGAAAATATTGATATTAGTGAATTGTTAAATAATACTAGACGTGTGTATGAACTTGAACCTCTGTTAAAGCAAAAAGATATAGATTATACTATTGCTTATTATGAAGATATGTCTAGCTATGAACAGTTATTTGATATAATAACTTCAATCTATGGAACTTCAGAATGGCAAGAATATTTACCTGATGATTTTGAAAAGTATATACCTACTCGAATCGATAAAGATTACACCAAGTGTATTTTAAATTATAATGACATAATAGAAAATATCAGACAACAGATAAAGGATAGTGGCCTTGCTTAATTTTGAAAAACTAGATTTTCCAGAGTATGATGGAGATTATCTATATAATGAAATGTTAAAACTTGCTGACATTGATATACACTGGCATACGGATCATAATCAGATATGTTTAAACACTATTCCAGGTCATGAAAACGATCATTTATATGGGTGTGGAAGTTTACATTATGATTGGAGCAATAAACAAATTATTAAGTTAGAAAATGGTGAAACTAAAATGCACGTTCCTGAACGTGATTATAAACCAAGTGAAACTGAGTTTACTGTGTTTAATGAAAAATTTAAAGACACTGTATTTGGTGAGATTTATAATAAATTAAATGACAAATATACTTTGGGCCGTATAAGACTGATGAGAAGTAAACCTAAAACATGTTTAACTTGGCATACTGATACAAGTCCTAGAATACATCTGCCAATTAAAACTAATCCTGGCTGTCAGATGGTCATAGAAAACCAGGTACAGCATATGCCTGCTGGTACCTGGTGGTTAACTAATACTACTCGTTTTCATACTGCGTTTAACGCTAGTACTGATACTCGCATACATTTGGTTGCGGTTGTATTAGACAGTTGCAATTGATTGCGTAACTGTCCAACCGTCTGCTTCTAAATTAGCTTTTGCTGCTGGGCGAGCATCACCATTATCAGCTACAAATGCTTCATAAGCTGCCTGATCCCATGTTCTAACAATAGTTAAAGACTGTGTAACAGCATCAAATTCTGCTGTTGGTACAAAATCACCATTACCCATTGCTGAAAGAATTTTGGTTTTTAAAGCATCTGCATTTGCAGATGATGAATAGGCCGCCATTGCTTCTTCTAAATTACTATATGCGCTACCTGCTTTTGTAGCTGTTACTGTTTGTTGAATAGCCATTTTTTTTCTCCTATTACCGTTTATTAAACGGCAACTAATTCTTCTTCACGGTCCCAGTACTGTTCGTCAGCTTCTAAAATACCGTTTTGTCCTGTCACTACGACAACAAGGTGAACACGATCTATATCACTTGGATTTTTGACCCAGTGTTCATATGCTTGATTTAGGAACCAAACACCGCCGTCTGCTGGCATGTGTGTTTCCACTGTGCGTTTTTTACCTTTAGTGCCAATAACAACATCAGGATGTGTAATTAATGGAATGTGAATACGTACTGCTTTGTCAGTATTGATGTCTAGGTGTGGTTTAATTTCTTCACCAGCCTTTAATACTGCATATCGTGTACGAGCAACGTGACCTACATGTTGTTCAATCATATCAAGAACTTCACTAACATATCCTTTACAAAACTCATTACGTTTGTCGTAAAGTTTTTCATCTGCAATTGGCGAATAGTTTGGATGTGACGGGTCACTAATTTTTTCCATACGTCTCGCAAATTGCTGTGGAGATAGACCGCTATCAGACAGTTGTCCAGCTAAGTCACGGCTGTGTTTTTCTGGATCGCCGTTAAATTCAGTTAAACATAACATCTTGTATGCCTCACCGCCATCAGCAACCAGTTTACCTTCACGTTCTGCTTTTTCCTCATCCGTAAGGAAATACTCTAGTAAGACACGTCTTACAACCAGTCCATCTTCAGTATTATTACCGTATGACAAACCATTGTACATGTTAAAATCATCATATCCCATTTCATAAAATTCATTTAAGAGACGGTCAATGTCAACTGTAAAATTCAGCTTTGCCATTAATGGTAAATGTTGTCTTTTTAACATTTGTGTCATTTTGATTATCCTTTGTTATATGTTTATTTATCTGTTATAATTGTGTCACTTCACGGAACCGTGTTGAATTTTCAATCATAAATTTAATAGTAGTCGCACATTGCTCTGCGGTAATAGCTTGCGAAATAACTCGCTGTTGTTCAGATTCTGGCCAATCAGTATGGGCACTTTGTGCTAGTGGAGTATCTACAAACCCTGGATTATACATCATACTACGACAAACGTTATCGTTATTACATATCCAATTGCTATAATGTTCTAATGCTGATTTAGCAACATTATAATCTAATCGAGTAAGAGGTCGGCCTATTTGATGATGTATATGGGCACTGCCGACATTGATAATAGTTTTTGGTGTATTTTTCCAGTAACCATAAACATATTTAAGTAGTTCAAGCTGTCCAGTACGGTGATAGGCGTTATTTACCAATACGTCATAATCAAGTACCTGGTGGTAATTAGCAGACTCTCCCACGTCCCATCCTATTCTACGACTACCTCCCATAACTACATAATCAGGCGTAAGCATATCAAATAATGCTTGCCCAATTCCGCTAGTATGTCCAGTTATAAAAATTTTCATGTTCGACGTGGTGTTGCAAAAAAGTAATGAATAATTAAGCCAGTTAAATCCAGCTCATACCAGGCATCACTATAATTATACTTACCAGGACTGGCGTGATGTGTATTGTGTAGTGTCTCGCCCAAAAAGAACGTTGCAATGTTTGTTAGCGGGCTGTTAACAGTGTTGTCTGGTGTGTCGTAACGTCTGTAACCTAACTTGGGTACACCATGGCCAAATGTATTCTGCATACCAAATACTGCACGGATAGTAGCAAGCGGCAACAAGTACATATTGATGATCAGTGTCCAGTCAATTACTCCAAGTATTAATACATATAACGCAATAGTTGGCCAGTACCAGTTGTGGAAGAACCTGACAGCTGGATCACGTAACTCTTTTACAATACGCTTTTTACTGATGTCGCCATCATCATAGTCACTTACTTCTTGTATTGCAAAGAACGCTCGCCAAAAACCAACAAATGTAGGACTAATAGGATCATGTTCTGTGTCACTGTGTACATGATGCGCACGATGGTAAACTGCCCATAGTGCTAGCGATCCTTGTGTACTGAGTGTACCAACAAGTGCTAAAAACCAATGACGTATTGGACCAGTTTTAAAACTCTTGTGTCCAAAATATCTGTGCAAGGCGGCACTAGAGCCCAGTGCCGTTACAAATAAGATACCTAATAAAAAAGGCACAAGACTAAAATATTGTGGGAACACAATAACAAACGGTATACTTAACCAGCCTAGTGTACGTACTGCTTTAAGTAACCCAAAACTATGATATCCTTTAATACCCACCAGCAAATTCCCTTTCCATAAATGCATCAAGTTCTGCTAACTTGGTGTCATAAATTTCAGCATGCTCTGCCTGGAAGTAAGGATTGTAATCTGGAATCTGAATATGATCGTATGCATGTTGTACACGGAATGCCAAACGATTTGGTACTTCGCCCAACCGACGGTGTACTGTAATGCTGTTGTCAAAGAATAACCAATCAGTATCGTGTTTGTACCAATGATCCCATACATATTTTTCTGTAATGAGTTCGTTGTTCATACGTTCAAATAGACGGTCACTTTCTGCTTTACTCATACCCACAATACCGTCTACTGTATTGATACTGTAATGTAACCCTTTTACACCACCCGGTGATTGAATTACCATTGGAAGATATGTTTCATCTTCGGGATGCATATTATGACGCATCATCTCGTCTTGTTCTTTAAGGTCCTTAACGTGCAACATGCCTGGTTTGTGTCGGTGAATAACAATCATATCTTCCAGTTCACTGCGGAAACTTTCACTAATGTCTTGATAGTAACTGGCAGTTTCCAAAAATCCAGTGCTGGAACCAATCATGTTTTCATGTGCAAGCAGTGCAACGCCTGGGGCAAAAATGTGATTACCAGCCTCGTTACTGTGCCACTTTAGTTCGCCATCAGGAAAAATACCAGTGTAATCACCACGTTTATCACGCCTGTCTGTAACTCTCTGGGTGCCGTTAGGGCCGTTTGTCTTGATACGCTGTTTAATAATGTTGATGTGTTCAGGCTTAATAGCAGGATCGTTACGCATACCCTTGCTTAACACTTCTTTTGCACTCATACTTGGATAATGACTACAAATGTTCATCATGCCACTAGTGCGTAGTGGCCCCCATTTGAAAATCCATTTTGTAGCATCTTCTGGTGCAACTTTTGAATCTCTAAAAATCGTAACCAGATTTTGTAGGTGCATTTTACCTAATTCAAGCCACTGTTCATCTTCTAACGTATTAAAATCTACACCGTCAATAATAGTATAGAAGTCGTTTACTTTTGTTATCTTCATAACTTTACCTTTCTACTCCCAATTTTTCATATGTGGATACATGGAGTAATCAAAATTTACAACACCGTTTGCAATAACATATTGCCAGCAACTAGGATTATTAGGATCCGGTGCCACTAATACAGGCACATTGCTTACTTGCCAGTTGTACTTAGTGTGATTGTTCATTGTATTTGTCATCATTCTGATCCTACGCCCTTTGATCTTTTCTTCCTGACTAATAAAATATGTATCATAACCAAGCTCTTTTGCCACTGCAATTTGTTGTTCCATGTGATCAATGACATCAAGTCTCAACAAGTTTTCAGTACCTTTACCAAAGTTATGATCTTCCATTTCTGGATCAACGCAATACTTTGTCATAATTCGCACTGCATTATTATAGAAAGGACGAGTCCAAGCAATGGAACCTAGTACTGGTTTATCTTTTACGTATGTAACACTGTATGCAATACTTTGTTTTTCAACTGCTTCGTCAATTACATAGTTATCTCTGCGTTTGTGTGTCTTACGGCTATTTACTCTTTCAAATAACCATTTAATATCGTCTGTGGGATAAGTTTCGGTAATAGTTTTACTATCGTTACCAAAAAGTGGTTGATTTCTCTGTATCAAAAGTTTGTACCTCCACGATCAAAAGTATTATTCATACTAAATTCTTTTTGTCTAATACGCTTGACGACTTCCGGTGTTGCGGGTCTTGTTTCTACTTCATAACCCATCTTAATGGGTACAACTTGACACAATGGTGTACCGGCTGGTATATGCACACGACCTTCTTTTACGTGCCAATATAAGTGTACATTAAAGTTAGGATTTAAGCCGTCTGTAATGCCCATACACGCTGTAAAGTTTGGATTGTCGTCATATGCTACAGGAAGAATTAAACACTGATATCCTGGCTGTACTTCAAATGTATAGGGACTTTTAAATTTTAGTATGCTCTGAAAATTATCTTCGCTTACTGGAATACGTACAGGACTATAACGCATGTCAAAATGTGTGATAAGATCTTCGTTATAATCAATGTCTCTCAGTACTGGATTTAAATGTTCCGGTGTACTGACTTCAAACTTGCCATCTTTTGTTTCAATAACAATATCACACCAAGTTTGTACAATATAGCCAGCCTCCATAACATTGCGTATACCAACACACTTTGCAACAGTCAACAGTGTATATTTTCCTGCAGACTTTTCTTTATACTTTTTAAATGCGGTGGCACAGTTTTTAACCCACTTACGCTTATACTCTTTAGCAGGATAAACAGGATAAAGATCGTTAATAATTTCGTTCTCGCTCCAGAACGTAACTGCTGGCTTACGTTTCTTGAGTAGTCGGGATATAATATTGGTAATCATAAACTTTTAGCGATTTCTTAAATGGGTTAAGTTTTCTTCCTAGCTCATCTTGAGCTTGTTCAAAGTTTTCAGCTACACACATTAGTTCATCTGTACGGAACAGTCCACGATACCAATAGCGTATAGCATGGAACGAACGAAGTTTACCACCATAAAATGCTTCTCTCCAGCAATTACGATGTTGCTCTACACGTTCTTTCCAAAATGGCATTTTGTCTAAGTTATCAAAGAAATGTTGAATCTCTTCGCTTGGACGCTTCAGGTTTGTCAATAATTTACTGTTACCAAAACACATCATGAACCAAGTATAATCATAGATTTTTAATAGCTCTTCCGGTGTGTAACTAAAGCAACTGCGGATAACATCCTTACCTACAGTTTCTAGTTTTTGTGTAACAGGATCAAAGTCCAGACATATACCATCTCTATCTCTATGATACTGCTTTATGCCCGCATTGTCAAGTGCTTCTCGATGTGCATAAAATGTGTGTTCTTCAATCTGATATTCTTCACGTTTTTCCAGTAGCAGTGGCATATTAGGAACAGCTTCAAGTGCATGGAATGCTTGGCTAGTTACTTCGTGTTCGTAATCTTTGTCTAGTGTATACAGCCAGCTTTCTGGTGTTTCTCCTGGTAATCCCACAATAAGTTCGCTATGGTAAGGAATATTGTTTTCCTTGTAATAGTTAAGCAAATACTCTAAATGCTCTGCTTTAATATTACTGCGGTCATTATATTCAAGTGTTTTTTTACTCCAGCTCTGTACACCAATTTTAAGTGGTGTAGCATGTCCGTTTTCAGCACCAAAGTTTTCTTTAAAGAAGATTTTACTGATTTCTGGTACATACTTAATTGAGTTTTTAGCAGTACCACATAGACTAACAAATACATCGTCACGCTTCTTTTCAGCCATGCGTTTTGTTAGGTCTAAATCTCTAGGATACATCCCCCAGTTTGCATCGATAATTTTAATACTGTTGATTGACTTTGATTCCAACATCATATCTACAGTTTTGTATACAACATCTTCGTCATACTTACTGACAACACTGCCAGTCGCATCTCCCCAGTCACAATAAGCACACTTAAATGGGCAACCACGATTGGTTTCTAGAATAGCACCAAATGATTCTGTTTCATTATATATAAAATGGTCCAGTGTTCCATCAGTATACGGAATAGGAGTATTATAACGGTACTTTCCATCTTTTTGTAGTTTATACCATTTTTGTGTAAAGTTTGGATACTCTTGCAGTAAACGCAGAAATAGTTCTTCGCCACTGCCTGCAATAAAAATATCTACCCATGGACGCTCATTTTGATACTTCTCCCACAATTTAGGGTCAACTGGAATATTAGGTCCCCCATACATAATAGTGACATTGGGATTTTCTTCTTTAAACTTTGCACACATTGCATCAATATGATCCTGCGCCCAAACATAACAAGTGATACCCAATATATCAATTGTAGGGTCAGGTGTTTGCTCATAATCATATAGTGGCAAGATAAACTCGCATTCTGGTGCATCATCATGATTTTTAATGTAAGATTCTAAAACGCCTGACGAATAGGGAACAAACGTCAGGCCTCTTGGTATACTAAAAGATCCTAGTTGAATTTTCATTATTTACCTACAAATAATTTTTCAGCAAGCCAACCACCAGTGTCCCATTTGTGCAAACGTACACGTTTTGAATCATCATGGTGCTCTTTATGATAGCCTTCTCCTGCAATAAAGAAGTTAAGCCATGGCACATTGGCACCACCTTCAGTGCGGTGTCCAATAGTGTTTAATAAACCAAAACCAATTTTTGCAAAAACAAATGGTACTAATGCATATGCTATCCAGAAATAAGGACTTATCAAGAAACTGATTACATTATGTACTACTAGGATTTTAAAATGGTGTTTATGAAAAAATACCAATCTAGGATTAGCAAATAAATCTTTGGCATATTTTGGTGGGATACTTGGAATATCCCAAGTAGTTAATAATACTTTCCAAAAACCCACGTGCTTTGCACTGTGTGGGTCACGTTCGCTATCAGAATGATGATGGTGCATACGATGACTTGCAATCCATCCAATAGGTGTTCTAATGTATGCTACACTTAACATAAACAAACCAATCCATTCAAACCATACAGGCACACGAAATTGTTTATGACAATAATAACGATGTAATAGAATACTGGCACCGAAGTGACTGATAATTTCACTCCAGATAATACCTATTACTAATGCAATTAAAATGTTTTCTAGCATCTAATTCTCCTGATTACACAGCTATTTATACTGCCATTGGTGCTTTGATACTAGGCATAGGGTTGTAATTTGTAAGTTTATAGTTGCTACATGTAGTAGCAAGCAATTGCTCCAAGTTATTGAATGCTGGCATCGACAAATACGGTAGGTCCTGTGGATCACGTGTAATTTGTTCACGTACCTGCTCAAAGTGATTTTGATAGATGTGACAATCACCACCTGTCCATACAAAGTCACCTACATCTAATTCGCAAATTTGTGCCAGCATGTGTGTTAATAAACTGTAACTGGCAATGTTAAAAGGTACGCCTAGAAACATGTCTGCGCTTCTCTGATAGAGCTGACAACTTAGTTTGTTATTAGTTACCCTAAACTGTGCAAGCGTGTGACAGGGCGGTAACGCCATCATATGTAGTTGGTTGGGGTTCCAGGCACTTAAAATAATACGGCGACTGTCTGGATCCTTTTTAATTTGTTGTATAATATTTTGTATTTGATCCTGCTTACCAGATAAGTCATCGCCCATTGCATCAAAATGACGCCACTGATGTCCATAAACAGGTCCTAGGTTTTTCATAAGGTCAGTGTTAACATAACCCAAGTCTACACCTTGTTTGTCTGCATTAGCAGTCCATATAGTACCTTTATCAGTAAGCTCACTGCGAGGTTTTTCAAATGTAATTTCAGCAAGTCTGCGCTCGTCAGTACTGCCTTCCAAAAACCAAAGTAACTCGCCAACGACACTGCGCCAGGCGAGCTTCTTGGTAGTAACAGCTGGAAATCCATCTTGTAAATTGAAACGCATCTGATAACCAAAAATAGTACGTGTGCCTACGCCTGTGCGGTCATCAACATCTTCACCTTGATCCAAAATTGTTTGTAGTGCATCAAGATATTGTTTCATTCCTTACCCATTTCTCAATAGTTAGTTCACGATTTGTGAATGTATCTTTTTTTGTAAAATTATTTAATATTAGTGACTCTGGTAAAAATGTATCACATTTCCAGTTACCTTCAATCCTACTTAAATGTAGCTCGTCAATATTATCTAAATAATTTTCAACTAAATTAGCACCACCAATAATCCACTTTTGTTCCTTTTTATAGGCATCAAGTATTTTTGGTAGTTTTTCCAGTGTGGTTGTATAGTTTGGCCCATCATTAATACTGCCATTATTACTTACAACAATGTTTATTCTTCCTGGTAACGGCTTGGGCATTCCATCAGCCTCCCAGGTTCGTCTGCCCATGATTACAATGTGGCCTAGTGTTTGTTCTTTAAACCATTTGAGATCGGCACTGTTTTTTGGCCAGGGTAATGTTCCATCTTTACCTATACCCCATTGTTCATCACAAGCTAAAATAGCTTTGATCATGATTTATCATCTTTGTTTAATAGGTTAGTAACTTGTTCGGTAACGTCTGATTCAATTCCATCATAATCAAGTTCGATGCTCATATCAGTAATTTGTTTTGCCACATGTAAACTGAGCAAAAGTTCTTCAATACTGTCTACTTTCTGAACCTCATCTTGATCAATTACAATAATACTGCCATCATCTAAATAAAGTTTTAAGCGTTTTATAAAGTGGACGGGAATAGTTTCCACGTCCACTTCATTGATAATTTTGCTAAAACTACGGTCACGTCTAGAAATGGCCATATGTTTAATTGGTTACCTTTTCTTTCGGTGTGCTAGTTTTCTTAGCTCTTGTTTTAGGTTTTAAACTAGGATCTAGTTCATAAGCCTCTGCTTGCAGACGTTCAGCTTCTGCTAAAAATGTTTTAGCCTGTGCCAGACGCTGTTGAGCGATAGCAGCATCATCCAAGATGCCAGGATCACTAGCAGGCGGTGGCGGAGCATTACGAGCAGATGTACTTGTGCGTGGTGCGCCATCAGTATCGTCTACCATTGCGTTCTCAATATCTTCTTGAGATGCTCCATTTTTTTGCATTTCTAGAATGCGATTCATTTTATCCAAACGCAAACTGTTGTTTGTATCTGGGGTTAACATGATGTTATTGGTGGGATACTTACGTAACCTACCATTACCATGTAACCAATTAAGTGCCACAGTACCGTCTGTGAGACGTTCACGACCCAGAACTTCGTACAGATTACCAGTTCTTTGTGCAGGTTCGCCTTCTACAATACGCATCATATCTTGGTGTACAAGATCAGGTAATGCATCAGTTTCGACAATTAAACAATTGTCTGGCTCAGTTACATTACCTTGAGCATCATAGATTTCACGAAACACTACTACGCAACGTCGACCTGTATTAATAATTTGTCCTACGTGTTTTAGCATAATATTTCTCCTTTTGCCTTAAGCGGCAGGTGCTTCTTCTGCTTTAGCTTCTTCAGCAGCTTTTTGTTGTTCACTTACATGTTGAACAAACCCGGCTACTTTTTCAAAAACTTCACCAACTTGCTTGGCTTCAGCAGCTTTAAATGCACCACGTTGTACTGCAAGATCAATGACGTTGGCTACTGCCGCAAGATCGTTTACAGTTAGGTTAGGTGCTTGACCTTCAGTTGCCGCTGGTGCGGCTGTTTGAGTATTTTCTTCGCTCATTTAAATTCTCCTTTAAGAAAGTGTAATTCTATTTATCTTCATTAACAGGTGCTTTAATTTTGTATTCGTGTAAAGTTTGCTCGAATTCAATCAAGTCCCTTGTATCACAAAACCAAAATTGTAACACATGTTGTCCTAGTATCTTTATATAGTACAAGTCGTGTGTACTATCAAGACCTATGTCATCAAAACTTGGTATTTTTCTATCACCAAAGTCAACTGTTACCCGGTTACGCATCATGCGTTCTACCGTTTCTGTTCGTGCCAACAATTCAATATCATTGTCACTTAAATTTTTATTATTGTACCAGTACATTAAGCCGCCCGTGCTAATTTACTCTGTTCAATTTCGTATTGAACTGTAGTGCCAAACGGTGCAACAATGTCACGTCCACCATAATGACTATGGATTAAGAACAGTGTATCACAATAGTTTTCATCGCCCCAGCTACCCCAAGGCATACCATCTGTAAACATGATAAACTGATCAGGCTCAATACCTTCTTGTTCCATAAATGTCCAGTTTACAGTAAAGTCAGTACCGCCGCCGCCAGTAATCTGATACTCACGGATGTCACGTCCATCGTCATGTGTAAACTCATCATATGCATAAACAGCAGTATCAAACTGCCAGATACGGATACGATACTCTCCAAACTGTTCCATAATGCCAGCAACTTCACTAACAAAGTCTGTTAGCATGTCGCCACTAATACTACCACTGGTATCAATCGCCAAACAAATATCAATTTGTTGATCTCGATCCATACCTGGCAGGATTGCACCAGTATGCCAGCCTTTGCGATTAGGACGCTGGAATGTAAAGTCGTTTTTAATGTTGCTTTCAATATTAGCACGAATAAACTGACGCCAGTTCATTTTAGGCTCAGTCAATTGATTAATGATACGCTGAATTTCTGCTGGTGTATTGCCTGCACCTGCTTGCTGAGCAGCTTGCATCATCGCTTCTTTAAGCTCGTCTTGTAGCTTCTTACGCTCTTCTGGGCTTAGTGGACTGGGCTTGCCTTTGCCTGACTTACCGTCTCCACCTTTACCATTGTTATCACCATCTTTTTCATCACCACTCATATCCAAGTGAACATCCAATGTATCCTGAATTTTTACATTATTTTGCAACAAATCGTCATATACATCTTCTGTTGTCCAGTCTGCATATTTGGGGTCAAGTAGAATTTTTACTTTGTTAATAACAGTACCAATGCGCTCACGCTTCAAAATCCAGTTGATTACAAAATCACCTGCCATGTTCCACAATTGTGGATTACGTTCCTCACGGCGCATAAAGTGTTCAAACATACAGTGGCCAAGTTCGTGTCCTACCAGGAACACAATTTCATCTGCATCAAGTTTATTGACAAAGTCGCTATTGTAATAAAAGTTACGCCCGTCAACTGCGGCTGTAGGGCACCAATCGTCTGCTTGAACAAGTTTAAGACGTAGTGCAAGTTGCCCAAAAAACGGGTGACGCATAAGCATACGTACACGTGCTTGGATAAGTTTTTGTTCTGCTTCGTTAGCTACTGCTAGCATTTGTCACACCTTCTCTGTTATTACTCTATCATGATAAGGTATCTTAACCTGAATGTCAACTGTTTTTGTGTAATAATTTAAAAAGAATATAGTCTTCTTCTTCATAAAATAGCACACTTCTACCTTCTTGACCATCACCGGCCCAATCCCAATTATTAGTACGAATGTCATACAATAGTGGTGGTATTTCCTGTTCTTTTAGTATTTTTTGTGCTTTTGTAATACTCTGAATTGGTACTCTATACTGTGAATTCCAACTATCTTTAAATTTACGTATTTCTGCTGGGCCAGGATTTGGCATGCCCAGGTGCTCGATACACAATCGAGTTGTATACAATCTTTGATTGATACGCTTACGCATATCACTTGGTATGTTGATGAGAGATGTCATGTGTCAAATTAAAAAGTACTAAATCTTCTTCCATTTCGAAACTTAAATATGCATTTGTGGTGTGGTTGTCTGGGTCAGTATAGAATTTTGATATATCACGCTCGAACCACCATCCCCACAAGCCAATGCAATTTTCCACACACCAGTTAACATAACCGTAACTTACACCTGGATCTTTAAGGTCTAGGTTATGTGAAAATATTTTTTCATATCCACAAGTGTCTGGGATATTCACTATAAGACTCCGTGGGGTAACTTTACCCAAATCATCTTCTTGCATAATAATACTTATGCAAGAAAAGGGCCACTACTGGCCCTTTTGTATCTTTTTCAAGTTTTTACGCTTCTTTAATAAGATGTCCGTAGTTTTTCATAAACTCAGGCCAGTTACTCATCTTACGCAAGTTAGCAGTTACACCATACTGTACAAACACAAGGCGTGTTGCCATAATGATCATTTCTGGATCGAAGTTCTTCATCATGAAGCCAAGTACATTGTCCAACATTCCGTCAAACTCTGCTTTTTCAATACCACGTCCAATCTGGTCATATTGTGCTTTAAGCTCGTATGCCATGCTAGTGCTCAATGAGTACATTGCGCTGATCTCTTTTGTTTTGAGATCTTTAACTTCACCTTTAAGGATCAGTGTTGGATTAGGCAACTTGCTGGCTACTGCACGGTGTGCTTTAAACTTCAGTGCAAGTCCTTCACCAACAGCACCTGACACCATGTCAGTGATTTCTTCATCAGTAAAGCCATCAACATCAGCAAGCAGTTCGCTAACAAAAGCCCAACTACGTGGTGTACCAAACGAGCGGTCATTGCTCTGTGGATCAAAGTTGTAAAGATCTGCTTTAGCAAAAGTCAAATAACCAACAACATCTGGATTCTGGTTGTTGCTGGTTGCCCATGTCAGCCAGTCTTCAAAATCAACACGGATTTCATAGTGTACAAAACGGTTAGCAAGCGGCTTGGGCATACGGTATGTGACGCCTTTGTCAGTTTCACGGTTGCCTGCGGCAATAACAACAACGTTATCCGGCAACTTGTACGTACCTACACGACGGTTTAGGACAAGCTGATAGGCGGCGGCTTGCACTGCTGGTGCGGCGCCATTCAACTCATCTAGGAAAAGGAAAATTGTGTCATATTGGGCGGCAAACTCTTCGCTTGGGAGTTCTGCTGGCGGTGCCCATGCCATTGTATTGTCGTTTGCGGCATAATAAGGAATACCTTTAATATCTGTAGGTTCCCAAAGCGGCAAACGCACATCGATCAAAAAGCTGTTTTCGTATTCATTACAAATACTAGCAACAAGATCTGACTTACCAATACCTGGCGGTCCCCAAATCATTACAGGACGCTTTGTTTTTGCGTGATGTTTGATATACTTACGTGCTTCGCTAAGACGTACTGTACGGGTTTGTGATTCTGTAAGTGCCATATTTTTAATATCCTCTGTCTTACTTGTTTCTCTAACTTACCTATTCATAATACAGTAAAGCATCTTACCTGTCAACAACTTTTTCAGTATTTCTTTCTAAAAGTACATACATATCCAAGATATCTTCTACAGGACTTTTTCCAATACCACCAGTAAATTCCTGATACCATTGTTGTGCTTCAGCTACCAATTGTGGATCATACTTTGGTTCGTTTCTTTTTAGGAAGTCACTGCTGATTTCTTCCCAATAATGATTTTTCACTGCACCCATGTTACTCTCCTGCCTTTTCAATTGAAATTTCACCATTAGGGAGTTCTTTAACACTGATATACTTCATCGAATCTAGCATTGCTAGTGTGCCGTCGATACCCTTTTGCATACCGGTTTCTTTACCCATACGGTATCCAACAAATGTAAAAATTAACGCTGTACCTAACAGCCATGCTTC
>Ga0255765_1003655_pt1 | contig 16165 bp, 7 predicted proteins | sample 041ome_8_FD_179965 | JGI IMG/M metagenome (GOLD analysis project Ga0255765, IMG submission 179965) | Coastal salt marsh microbial communities from the Groves Creek Marsh, Skidaway Island, Georgia - 041407BS metaG (version 2) | ecosystem: Environmental > Aquatic > Marine > Intertidal zone > Salt...
CGTTTACGGACGCGTCTTCGACCCGACGACCGATCGCGACCGATCGCGACGTCGACGACGATCGCGAATCGAGCGACGCGCTCAAACGCGATCGCGCGCGGACCGCGCGCGCGCGCGATTCGATTCGATTCGATTCGAACGACGACAAAGATATTTCGCGGCCGCGACGACGGATCGAATCGCGACGCACCGCGACGCGCGACGACGCCGACGCGCGTGCGCGAGCGCCGATGCCGGTAAAACCGATGGCGCGCGGACGCGCCGCGTTTACGGACGGCGCGAGGCGGACGCGCGCGACGAGGACGCGGGCGCGACGGTTCGGGACGATGATGCCGCGCTGGCGCGCGATGGATCGGCGCGCGATGGACGCGATGGACGCGCGATGGACGCGGGCGACGGGTGAGGAAAGGGGGGAGGGGCGTGAGGCGTCGGAGGAGGCGCGCGCGACGGCGCGGGCGGACATGGCGGTGGTGCTGGAGAGCGGACGATTGCGCGGGACGGGCGCGGGGGAGGAGAGACGCGCGGGACGAAGGGCGAATCGGTTCGAGGAAGAGGAACGGGCGAGTCGGAGCGAGGAGGAGGGGGCGAGAATGACGTCGACGTCGGGGAGCGGACCAGGGCTCGCGAGGGGGGACGGAGGGGCGTTCGCGCTGATCGGGACGCCGGGACGATGCGTGACGACGTTTCGAGTGCGGAAACGAACGCGGTTCGGGCAGCGCGTCGTGCTCGTCGGGTCGACGGCCGAGCTCGGGACGTGGCGAGTGCTGGGAGGGTCGATTCGGTGCGCGCCCGAAGGGAACGATTGGTGGAGCGCGACGGTTTGTTTGGAGGTGCCGACGAGTCGCGTGGTCGGCGAGGAGTGCGTGGTGTGCGAGTATAATTTCGCGGTGATTGACGACGTCGCCGAGAGCACGGGGCCGACCTACGTGTGGAGAAGTGGGACGAGCGCGCTAACGCTTCCGAGCTACGCGTTCATGGTGGAGGTTGTCGACGTGTGGACCGAAGAGAAGCGAGAGTTTACGTCTCTGACGGATACGTTTCGCATGAACGAACCGGCGCTGAAACAAGTGCTTCAGTACTACACCGGCGGTGCGAGCAAGTCTCTGCGCGCGAGAGACGATCGGAACGTGAAGACGGAGATTTGGTTCCCGAGCGACGACTGCGCGGTTCTGACGGAGGACGGTGAGGCGGTGGAGATTTTGGAAAACGTTCGCGACGAAGAAGAAGGCGACCAAGCGATGCGCGTCGGCGACGTCTATCTCGGTACGGTGGTGAGCAAGGTGCCGAACATGAAATCACTGCTCGTCGGCGTGGCGACGAAGAATGGCAAGTTTACAAAGACGGTGTTACTGCGCGACGGTCTGTCACAGCCGGCGGCTTGGTGGAAAGGCCAAGAGAGCGACAAAGTCGTCATCGAGGCGTCGGAAGTGTCTCTACCGGATGAAGACGAAGACGTCGAGATGAAGCTCATCAGCTCCATGATGCATTCGGATATGAACGACCAGCTTGCGCGCGCTGGTAAGCAAGCCTTTGGAATGTATAACATCGGCGATGCCGTGATTCTTGAAATCATTCGAGATTCACGGGAACACAAAGGCGCGATCGCGACGGCGGAGCCGAGCCTCACCGGACGGTTTACGGTTTTCAAAGGCACGGCGAATGGGGTAAGCGCGCACGCCAGTAAGAAATTGAGCGTCGTGACGCGCGACTCGCTCGCGCAGTGGGGCGAGAATACTTTGAAGCAAACGTGGCGATATGGCCTCGAGAAGATAAAAGATAAGAATGAAGCGCCTCTTTTCACCGGGTTTCACGGCGGCGGCGCGCATCTCATCATGCGCTCCGCGAGCGCGAGCGCGCCTCCGGACGTGGTCACGCGCGAGGTAAGCGAACTCACGCGTCGGTGGAAGTCTATGTGCATCAGTGCTGCGAAATCCGTCACGAAGTCGCGGAAGCGGCAGCAGCCTTTGGTGCCGCGATTATTGTGGCGCGACAACACAAATTTCAAAGGAATGGTTCTTCGCGAGCTCGCGAGCACGAACATTCACAGCATCGTCATGCCGAACGACAGCAAGCCGGAAGAACTTGAAGAAATCACAAAGAGCGTGTCGACGCTGCGCGCGGATACCGAAGAAATGCAAACCGTCGTCCGCGTGGGGTCTCAAGTGAAAATGCAAAACTTGATCCGACGCGCGAGGACGTTTAGCGAACGCGTGACGATTCCAGATACGCAGTCGGCGCAGCTCGTGATTCAATCCACAGAAGCGCTGACAGCGATCGATGTAAACACCGGCTCGAGCCGTATGAGTGTGGCGGAAATCAATGTCATGGCTGCTCGCACCGCAGCGGCGGAAATTAGGCGGAGGAATATTTCGGGAATCATCGTGATTGACTTTGTCAACGCGGGCAATCCCAAAACGCGAGATCAAATATATAGACAGATTGAGGCGGAGTTCGCGGATGCGGCGACACGTGATCGAGGAAAAATCTCATTCATGCCGATTTCTGCTTTTGGTTTGATGCAAATCACTCGATCACACATCCCTTACGGGCCAAAAGTCGAGGCAAAGGATGTGCGCCGCGAAGATGCGCGATCGTCTACGAAGTCGTCGGCCACAAAGTGGTTGGACAAACGCAAGACGAGGTAGTCATGTATAGAAAGCATACGCGCGCGTGTTGTTATTTCGTTGTAGTTGTTGTATTTATACTGCACTAATATAAGCCAACTCGCGACTACTCGCAGCTTTTCACGACGTCGACGATCGACTCGGGCGTGAGCGTCGTCGCGTTGAGCATGAGCTCGCGACCGCACTTTAACGCCGCGCGTTCGCACTGGGCGCGTACGTTGGCGTCTGGTATCTTATCCAAATCAGCGACGTGCGCGATGCCGATGATGCGACGAATCATTTTAGCACCCGCGAAACCGAGAGTATCGGCCCATATCTTTCGCATGAACGTGCGTTGATGTTCCTCGAGAGCGCTCGCGCCGCTCTTCACATCTTTACCGTACAAAATTGCGGGCGACAAACCACCACAGTCGTCGCGCACTCCTTGTTCGTTCCACTGTTCTAAGAAACGTTTTTCGAATATACCCCACGTAGACGCAAAAGCGCTCAAGAGCCAGTCGCGTTGTGCGCCGCGATCTTCTCCGTTGCACTTCGCCCAACCGTTTTGAGAGAAGTAGGCTAACAGTAGGTTTGCTAAAAATGCGCCAATGTCGAATCCCATCGGCCCATAAAACGCGAACTCGTTGTCGATCGCGAATGTTGTCGTCTCCGTGCACATCAAAGAGCCGGTGTGCAAGTCGCCGTGCAGCAGCGCTTGCGCTTCAGTCATAAATTTTTCCTTCAGCGCGTTGATGGCGCGCTTGAGTGCGGCGTCGGATTGAATCTCGCCGACGATGTCGTCGAGCTGTGGCGTCGTCCAATGATTGTTATCAGCCTTACCGTACGGTTCGGTGAAGATGACTTGTTCAGTGAGCTCGCACATATCCTCGTTTTGCCCGAAAGCTTGACGTGCGCGTCGAAGTTCGGCACCGCCGACGGCCAACGCGGACGACTTGTAGAGTGTCGTCGCCAAGTATTCGCCGACGTGTTCGGCCAACTTTGGGTACACTTTACCTTCAATAATACCGCCTCGGAGGATGATGTGCGGTGGTTCTAGGTATCGCATGACGATAGTTGCCATCGTAGCGTCGTACACGTACACTTCCGGGACGTGCTCGGGGCAAAATTTGTGCGCTTGAATGAGCGCCTCGGCTTCATATCGAACGCGCTCCTGCGTGAGGGGCCAACTTTCGCCAACACAGCGTACGAATGGCAAACCTTGCTTCACGATGACGGATTTATTTGCAGACGCACCGGTGACGATGTAGACAAAGTTGATGTTACCGTCACCGATTTCTTTCGCCGACCACGACGCGCGCGTCGAGGCGCCTCCCAAAACTTTGGCAACGTTTTCCTTTGACGCTGCGTAATCGAGTACGGTTTCGCAATTAAGTGCGATGAATCCCGGTGGACCGCTCGGCTTTGCGACCGTCAATGTACCTCCCTTTGCTTGAGCTACGAAGTCTGCAACGGGAAACAATCCACTGGCGTTCTTTTCAATCACACCGTGCTCCGTGATGACACCCGTGAGGAGCGCCGCAGGGGTCACGTCGAAGGATGGGTTCCACACGTCTATTCCTTCCGCCGCCACACGCTTACCGAGCGAGTGCGTCACTTCTTCGCCCGGTCGTTCTTCGATGTGAATATCTGCCCCAGTCGCCGTCTCGGGATCTAACGTCGTCACCGGTGCTGCGGTGAACATGGGCACTCCGTGATGCTTCGCGTTCACCGCGAGCGAATAGGTGCCGATTTTGTTAGCAAAGTCGCCGTTTGCGGCGACTCTATCCGCACCCACGACGATCGCGTCCACGTCTCCTCGTGCCATGAGCGCCGCCGCCATATTATCACAAATCAACGTCCCTGGAATTTTTTCGTACACCAGCTCGTACGCGGTCAACCTCGACCCTTGATTGTACGGCCGCGTCTCCAAGCAATACGCCCGCTCGAGTCGCCCCGACTCCCAAAGAGCACGAATCACCCCCAACGCAGTACCGTAGCCCGCCGTCGCGAGCGATCCAGTGTTACAGCACGTCATCACTTTGATCTTTTCTCCATCTTTAGCGCCGCACGCGCGCAACAGCGCCGCAGCACCCTTGTCTCCGATGGCTCTGCACGACGCCACGTCCTCGGCGTGCATCGCCTCGCATCCTTCAATCACCCCTTCAATCATCCCTGACACGTCTCCGCTTTCACTCAATCGCTTTGCGAGTGCTTGTATCCTATTTTTCGCCTCCCCCAAGTTCACCGCCGTCGGTCTCGACGTGTACATGTGATCAAACCGCTCGCGCACGAACGCCTCCGCCGCCTCGCACGTCGTCAGCGTCCCTCGCTTCGCCTCTAGCTCCACCGCCAGCGCCAGCGCCGCTGCGATCGCGATCGCCGGCGCTCCTCGCACGTTCATATCTTTGATACATCGCCAGCACGCGTCGCAGTCGCGCACGTCGATGTATTTCGTCTCCAGCGGCAGCGCGAGCTGATCGAGCAGCTCGAGGTTTCCGCGCGCGTAGCGAATCGCCTCGAGCGAGGACATCGCGCGCGACGCCCCGAGGACGGCGCGCGAGCACTCTTCAGTCGCGCGCGATCGCACGCCTCGCGACGAGGCTCGCGCCGAGACGTCGGGTTGTCCCGCTCAGAGCGGGACGCGCGCGCTTTATCCGCAGACGGCGACGCGCGAAGTCGCGCGTTCGACGCCGAACCTCGGCGCGCGATGGGCGTGTGCGTGTCCGTGCACACCGTCGAGCGCGCGCTCGCGGACGAGGCCGAGATCGAGCGCCGATCGCGCGTCGACGCGCTCGCGCGGTCGTTGGCGAACAACAAAGGCGAGCTGTATTTACACGGCGTTCTCGCGCGGTGCGATCGCGTGAATCGCAACGGACGGGTGTATCCGAAACCCATACTGCACAGGGAAGTCGCGGCGTACGTCGCGGCGCGCGTGCGGCGCGGTCGAGCGTACGGGAAGTTGGAACACCCGGCGGCTACGAACGAGGCCGAGTTCCGGGACGCCGACGACGAGACGCGCGCGTGCTGTCGAGTCGTGGATGTGTATTGGTGCGATGGGGATAGGACGCTGATGGGATACGTCAAGATCTTGGATACGGAGAGCGGGCGGGCGATACGGGAGATTTACGAGGGAGGGGGACTGGTCGGCGCGTCGACGAGGAGTTGGTCTTCGCTCGAGACACGGGCAGACGGCAAATGCTATGTGGACGACGATTTAGAGTTGTTGGCGTTCGACTTGGTGCGGGACCCAGCGACAATTAGTTTGAGCGCGAATGGATTGCTGACGCCCGTGCGAGGGGCGGTTGAAGGACGAGGCGAGCGTCTCGATTAGCGACTCGAATACTTGAACTGACTAGCGAATTTGTTGTACAACAGCTAGAGCTTAGCGAATATCGGTTCGCGTTTCTCGAATCTAGCGCGCAAACTTTCGTTTAAATCGTTGCTCATCAGCATGGCAGCGTTGTGCGTTGCGACGTAGTCGAGCCCGCGCGCGACGTTTGGGTCGTCGCGCTGCCGCAGGAGTGTTCGTTTCGTGCCTCTAAGCGCGAGAGGCGACTTCTTCGCCAACATTTTCGCGAGAGCCATCGCGCGTGCTTCAACGTCGTCACAAATCTCGCTCACCAATCCAATCGCGAGCGCCTCTTTCGCGTCCATCTCCCTGGCGGTCATCGCCAGTTCCACCGCCCTACCGAAGCCAATAATCGACGGCAAGCGCTGAAGCGTGCCGACGTCGGCGGTGATTCCCAAATCCACCTCCTTGACGCAAAACCGCGCCGATTTCCCGCAGCACACCCTCAAATCACACGCCGTGATCATATCTACCCCCGCTCCGTAGCACGCCCCTCGCACGCACGCGATCGTCGGACACTCCACGTCCCGCTCGAGCGCCGTGAACGCGTCTTGCAACCTCTTAATATTCCTCAACAAACTCTCCCGCCGGCGTCCCTCGCACGTTGCCGCGCCGACGTCGCCGACGTCGCCGAGGGTCGATTTCAACGTCGCCTCATCCGCGACGTCGATGCCGGCGCAGAAGTGCCGACCATCGCCGCGCACGACGACGCATCGCGCGTTCGACTGTCCCACAAACTTCACACACTCGGCAAAGTCGGTCCACATTTCTTCGTTCAGCGCGTTCGCGCGGTGCGGGCGCGACAGCGTAAGCACGCCGACGCCATCGGCGTCGATGTCGACCGCGCACGTGGGGCGTCGCATGCGTCGCGCGCGCGTGAAGGCGCGATGTGTCGCGCACCGCAGTCGTGACGTCGACTTGCGTCATAAAACCACGCGCGGCGCGATGCGATGCGCCGCGCTCGACGCGCGCACGGCGCGCCGATCGCGCGGTGGGTCGTTCTTCGACGCCCTGCGCGAGTCTCGCGCGAAAACGAGCGCGCGTGGCGTCGCGAAGGCGTCGAGACCGCGAAAAGTGACGCGGTGTGGATTCTTTGAAACATTCGACGGCGACGCCGTCGTCGCCGTCAAGGACGCGATGGACCTCGCGAAGAAATTTCGAAGCGCTGAATGCGGTTCTGAACACGTCCTGCTCGCGCTGACGCGGAATCGCGATCGGACGAGCAAGGCATTGCACAAGCACGGGGTGACGGAGGAGGCGACGCGACGCGCGCTCGGCGAACGCGCGGGGGTGAGCGAACTGGAACTGATGAATCCGTTTAATAAACCGAGCGCCGAGGGGTTGCTGGCGCTTAGCGATGAGCTGAAAAAGGTTTTTGAACGCGCGAGTGCGAGTGGGAGCGAGGTTGGGAGCAAGGAGCTCGCGCTCGCGATGATTGACGAACCGGCGAGCGGGGCGCGCGCGACGATGGCGGCGCTGGAGGGGTGCGATTTGAAGGTGCTCAGGAAGGAGATCACTGGAGCGAATGAGCGAGAACTCGTGGGGGCGGGTAAGAAGACGCGGAACACGAAGAAGCAGACGTTGGCGGATTGCTCTATCGATTTGACGGCGGAGGCGCGCGAGGGTAAGTTAGATCCAGTGCTCGGCCGGGACGAAGAGGTGACGCGAGTGATGCGGATTTTGGTGCGACGACGCAAGTCGAATCCGTGTTTGGTGGGCGAACCCGGGGTTGGGAAGACGGCCATCGCCGAAGGTTTAGCGATGATGATCGCTAAAGGCGACGTTCCCGAGAGCTTGAAGGAAAAACGCGTCGTGAGCTTGCAAATTGGTCTCTTGCTCGCCGACACGAAATACCGCGGCGAGTTCGAGGAAAAGATGAAGAATGTCATGGAGGAGGTTAAACAAGCGGGAGATATTATTTTATTCGTCGATGAGATTCACATGCTCGTTGGCGCCGGTGGTACCGGAGAAGATGGTGGTATGGATGCCGGTAACTTGATGAAGCCCGCGCTCGCAAGAGGCGAGTTGCAGTGCATCGGGGCGACGACGATTGACGAGTACAGGAAACACATCGAAAAGGATGCGGCTTTGGAACGTAGATTCCAACCCGTGCGCGTCATCGAACCCAGTCCAGAGCAAACGCTCACAATTTTGCGCGGTTTGAAGGACACTTACCAAGAGCACCACGGCGTGTCCTTCACCGACGAGGCGTTGCGCGCCGCCGTCTCGCTCTCCACGCGATACATCAACGACAGATTCTTACCAGACAAAGCTATCGATGTCATCGATGAAGCCGGCGCTTTGGTGCAACTCACGCCCGGTGATAGTACGTTGGTTGACGAGAGTCACATCACCGAAGTCGTGGCGCAGTGGACGGGCGTGCCCGTGCAACAGTTGAGCGCAGATGAGTCGCTTTCGTTGATGAACTTTGAACAAGAGCTCGGCAAGCGCGTCATCGGCCAAGTCGAAGCCGTGCGTTCGATCTCACAAGCCATTCGCCGCGCGCGGGCTGGGCTGGCAGATGCGTCGAAACCGGTGGCGAGCATTATATTTAGTGGTCCCACGGGCGTTGGTAAGACTGAACTCGCCAAGGCGGTGGCTCAGACATACTTCGGCGCCGAAAAGGCGATGGTGCGCATAGACATGAGCGAATACATGGAATCGCATTCGGTGAGTAGATTGATCGGTCCGCCGCCTGGATACATTGGATTTGGTGAGGGTGGACAGCTCACGGAGGCTGTGCGCACGAACCCGCACTCGCTCGTGTTGTTGGACGAAATTGAAAAGGCGCACCCAGACGTCTTTAACATTTTGCTCCAAGTCTTGGAAGACGGTCGCTTGACCGATAGCAAAGGTAGAACGGTGGATTTCACGAACGCCATGCTCGTCATGACAAGTAACATTGGCAGTCGTGAGATCTTAGAATCCATGAGCGGCGAAGGCGAAGATGAGGAAAAGTACAAAAAACTTCAAACGCAAGTCAAGCGAGAGTTGGGCAAGGAGTACCGTCCTGAGTTTTTGAACCGCCTCGATGAAATTATCATCTTCAGACCGCTGGAACGACCCGAGGTCAGCGCCATCGCGGATCTCATGCTCGCATCGGTTTCCAAGCGTGCGCTCGCTCGTGGGATCACGCTCGATTTCACCGATTCATTCAAATCACTTTTGTACTCCAATGGTTTTTCGCCTCGCTTTGGCGCCCGACCAATGCGTCGATGCGTGCGAGGTTTATTGGAGAACAATCTCGCCGAATGCATGCTCGACGGATTTGCATCTTCGGGCGACACCGTGAACTTTGATTACGACGACGACCAGGAGCTGATTTCCGTGACGACAGCCAATGAAACTATGGCGCGCACGTTTGACGTCGAATTCGGCTCTGGCATCGAAGACGTCGCCGAAGACACCTCGGCGGACGATTTCCCAGCCCCATTCTTCTCGAACGAAGGTGGCGGTGAAACCACCGCTCAAGCCTTCGCTTAGTCGTTTGTTTTAGGCCACTGTAGTAAATCACACGCACCGCATTTAAATCAAACCGACCCGACGCAAAGACGTCCGCAAAGGTGCCTTCGACCCCCTCACAACGAAGCGCACGAACAAGATGGGTCGAAGACGTTCCGGCGGTTTCGGCGCCCCGCCTCCGGGCAACCGAGGTCGTTTCGGTGGCGCTCCACCCCCCGCGAGGCAACAGCAACAGTCCGGTGGCTCGCTCGTCGGCGGATTAGCCGGTATGATCTACCAAGGCTTCGGTTGGGGCGTCGGCAGCTCGCTCGGCCGCGCCGCCACGGCGAGCTTATTAGGCAGCTCCGGCGGCTCGGGTTACGCCACGGAAAGCGTACCGTCGTCAGAAGCGCCGCAACAACCGAACCCGTGCGCGCAGGCGGCGAAGGCGTTCGGCGAGTGCATCTCAAACTCTCCAGACGACTTGGCCAAGTGCCAGCCGTACGCCGACTTGTTGACGAGCTGCAAGCGAAACGAATTGTCGCGATAGACCAGGCGAAGTAGAAGATGTAAATAGCGATAACGTTTTTTTTCGTGATTACAGATCCGCCGTCGGATGCTTCCGCGACGAAGATTTGATGGATACATGTTCGTGGACGATTATTCGAGGACGAGGACTCTTCGAGGATCATTCGAGGACGAGCGGCTTCATTTGCTTGACGACTTCATTTGCTCGAACGTGACGAAATTACGTCAGGGTGGGTGTTGGGCTGTGAAAGTCGAGGCTGTTGGGCTATCAATAGTCAAGTACACACTACAAAGGAGGAACGAAGGCGAACGCGCTCGCGGCGCGCGAGGCGTCTACTTCGGCAACACTTCCGTGATCACTGCGCGCGATGCGAGCGATCCGTCGTCAGTCGTCGTCAAACTATCGTTTTTCACCGTCGCGCGCGTCGCGCGCGATCCCGATTCGTGAAATTTTGTCCCGCGCGTCTCGCGACGCCTCGCGCGTCCCGCTCGCGAAATTCAAGCCCTAGTCTTCTTCCCGCCGTCGTCGATCGTTCACGCACCCGATTGCCCGGCCTTGCCTTCGGCGTACTTCGTCATCTTGTAATACACCGTTTCGCGCGCCTTGGCCTGTTGAATCCGCGTCGCGCGCGTCGTTAGTCGATGTTTCGCGCGCACGCCGATCGATCGTTCGCACCTGGGTCAAGAACGGTTCCTTGAGGCTTTGACGCACGACTTCGCCGCACGCGTTGGCGTATTTGAGGTAACTCATGCCGGCGATGCGCCAGTACGCGGCGCTGTTCTTGGCGGCGGCGCTCATGGTGGAGACGCGCGTGAATGTGTGGGCGATCGTGGCGGGGAACTGCGCTGTGGGTGCGGTGACAACGCGACTATGCTCGCGTCGTTAGGCGACGCGAGATTTGTCTAGACGGAAGCAACGGACGATGCCGTCACCGCCGGCACTTAAGATACCGGCGTGAATGGGGATGATTTTGGAAGCGCCGAGAGAGGCGAAGGCGCCGCCGCCGCGAGGGGTGAGAAATTTCTGCGGCGCGTGCGCGGATTTGACGCGCTGCAGCTCGGCGCCGTCGAGGGCAGAACGGGCGAGTAAATCGCCGGACTGGTCGGCGATGACGACGAGCGGGGTGGTTTCGTGGTGAATTGCGGCTATGGAGGTGATGGTAGACGTTTGTGGCGGGAATGAGCGCCACAGCACGGTGGATTCGGCGTCGCCGCCGAGCATTCGCAAATCGTGAGCAGCGACGTCGCCGTTGTAACCGCCGGTGATGAGGAAAGGCCAGGGCACGCCGTGAGGAGCGACGAGTGATGGAAACTGAGAGAGTGATGTACATCCACCAGAATGAGTACGAATGACCCCAGGCGAGGCGTGAAAAGGCTGAAGGGCGTCCCAGAGCGTGACGCACTCGGGCGCCCTTTGTAGTGAACTTCCAGTCGAGCTCGCGACAGCCATGACGTTTGTCGACAGAAACAGCACGTCTTCGGTCTTGCTACCTTTAAATCCGCACATTTTACTCGCAGCCGGTTCTACGTCCGGGGCGTCACCGAGCCACAACGTGACGTTGCCATCGGAAGCGCACGCTGCAAGACGAGCGCCATGCGGGGACCACGCGAGCGAGCGCATGCTCGCTCCCGTGCCGGAAGTCGACTTTTTGCCTCCGAGCGACAGAACTGCCGCCGATCGATCTGCATTTTCGCCATGAAAATCCCACAACTGCACACCACCCATCGAAGTCCCGACGGCGAAAAAGCTTCGCGATGGGTGTGCGGCGACGCTTCGTGCAACGACATCGTTTGCTGGCTCTCGTGTAATCGCTGCTCGAGATCGCCCGACGGATTCGCTTTGAGACTGCGGGATGATTCCTGTGAGCGACGTCATGTCCAATCCTGCATGTGTCGCCCACTCGTGCTCGCGCCCGTGACCACCTCGCGGTGACGCCGGCGTAGACGCCACATCTTCTACGTGGAGCCAAGAATTCATGGACGATTTGAAGCCTGAAATGGGCGGTTGCGCTTGCAAGAGCACCGCCCACGCATCCTTGTGCGACTCGTTATCGTTTTCATTCAACTTTCGAAGATTGACCACGGATAAACCTTGGCGAACGCTGGCGCACCCTAACTCGTAGGGCACCTCGTGATTGAAGCATATGTCGTAAAAGCCGTCGTTTTGTAACGAAGCGACGTCGACGGGCGTTCGCAAGACTCGAGCTTTGGCCGATGCGTCATCATTTCCAACTTGCCTCGTCCCACTGTCGAACTCTGGCGATCTTGGCGTAGTTGGCGAGTCATCTCCTGCGCTTTCTCCAATACCGAAATTTTTCTGACGTTTCGCCTTCACGCTTAGTCTTCGAAGTTTACTGAACGCGTTTCGCGCCTTAGCTACTTTTTCCGTCGGCGATCCACTGATGGTCAAGTCTTGTCCGCTCGGCACGCGAGGAATGCTCACTGTATGAATCTCGGTCGGCAGCACAGACGGTGTTTTTACGTGCAACGATTTCACGGGTGTAGACGTGTTGAGATCTTTCAGTGTGCGTTCATTCGCGTCGAATCCTTCGAAACGTTCAACGTCCAACCTTCGGTGCAAAATTGAACGCATTGTCGCCGAACTCAAACTCCACGGCTTGCGCGTGAATACTTCGAGTGCAACGTCAGTGACGTCACTTGACTTTTGTCCCGCCAGCAACGAGCCTACGGCGAGTCTGCAAGCGTCTTCAATGGAGTCCTGCCCGCATGACTGCAATCGTTCGAGTGCGGCCAAAGGCATGCCGAGCGCTTCCAGCGAATGCAACAACGTCGCCGATGAGCACCGCAACAATGTCTTCGCATTCGAAACCGTGTCTTCTTCACGCGAGCTTGATGCGATATGCACCAGTAAATCCGTCGCATCCACAGCGTACGTTTCCATCAATGAATTCATGGATGAAAAAAATCCTTTAAAGTCGCCGGCGAGCCAACGCAACGCGGCGAGAGTCCACGGATCCGACATCGTCGGCGCAATATCATTCTGAAGCACAGACACAACGTCACTCGTCAGATACCCGACCGTTGAATGCGTACCTTCAACGTGTTTCTTCGCCGCGAGCCGGGCAATGACGAGCGTGAGCGATAAATCGCGGTCGTGTTTCCACACCAAGGACGCCGCATCGAGCGGTTGACCGCCGAGAATGAAAAACGCCGCCGCGAATGAATATCGATGCTTTGACAGTAATGCGTAAGCATTCTTCAGCGCAGCGTCGCGATGACGCTGCTCGCTGAAATCTCGACACATAAACTCGTAGAGCGGCTTGTTTTGCGTCGCCTTATATAACCCAGCCAGCACCTTGACGCGATCGACGCACACGAAGAGAAGGGCGCAATCGTCGGCATTCTTCGTCCTCGCAAACTCTCCTTTGGCGCACTCTTCAATCAGACTTCGCAGTGTCCCATCATCGCGCAACCAAATCGGCACGCCAAGCGTTTTTACCGTCATCCAATCCGCGTTGGGGCTGTCCACTGCCGAGCCATCGAGTACGTTGTCTAAAAGTTCGACGGTCGTCGCGCACTGAGCCGCCCAAGCCAACTCTTGTCCGCACGGTCCTTCGTGATCGTTCACGCGGCGCAAACGTCGCGTGTGCCAGAGCGCGGCAAATCGTCGGCCAGGTTCATCCACTGCGCTTCCAAGCGTCGCAATTCCTCTCTCAATGTTGCGAAGCGCGTCGATAACGCCTAGTAACTGCACGCGTTCCGCTGGGGCGAGCGCTAGTTTATCCGCGAGCGAACTCAGTAACTCGGTCGCGTCTTCGGCTTCGCGCTGCGTGAACGCGTCACCATGGCCGGCTCGTCGAGCGCTAACCGTCGACGGCGATGTAGACGTCATTGCGTTTTGATCGAAGTCCGCTCCGAACGAGAATGTCGCCGCGGCGGGCGCGCCGCCGCCAAACGCTCCGAACGCAGACATGTCGAATTCGGGCACGTCCACCGTCGATGCCGTCGGTGCCGGCGACGCCACCGTGACGTCTTCGACGTCGTCATCCATGACCCATAACTCACTCGGGGGAATCGATGGACACGGCGAGTCAAAATCATTCGCGGCGAGGTACTTCATCACCGCGCGCAGAGACTTTCGCGCTCGATCCAGCTCCCCGCGCTTGAGCCAGTCGATGAGCACGCGCGGATGATACGAGGGTAGATTCTTCGATTCTCTAATGGCGCGCCGCGCGACGCCACACTTCGAGTCGTCGCCCTCAAAACCAACGGTGAGTATCACGCAATCGATGGCGACGTACACGACATCTCCGAGAAGACTCCAGGTCAAAGTCGAAATCGCGCTCTGCGTCGGCCCGGCGAATTCGGCGACGTCGACGCGCAATATTCGCCGCCACGGAGTCTTCTTGGACGCGTAGAGCGATGGTGACGGCGCGTATACCTCTAAAACCGTCCCCATCGCGGTCGCGAGCGCGTGTGCACCGCCCCCGATGTCGAACCAACGAAATATGGCTGAAGCTCGCGGAACTGACGCAGTCGCGTCGACGCGTTCCAAGATGACTTTCGAATCGCCGGCGACGGCGCCGACGACGCGCCGTCCTTCGTCATCCACGAACGCAAACCTCTTTCCATCGCTCGACGCTTCCACGTCGCGACCTCCGACGTGAGCGCGCGCCGCGACCGATGCGCCGGATCCACATCTTTCCATTCGCGCGCATTCGATCGCCTCAGCCGCGTCGGCGTCCGTCGTTTCGTCGGCGATTTCGACTTCGCCGCGCGCGTCGCGTCTCCACGCTCGACACACTCCGGACGCGTCCTTCGTCGTGAGCACGCCCGTCGTCGGGTGCACGCGCGCGTCCACGATCGTGGTCGCGTGTCCACGGAGAGACACGCCGTACAACTTCTCTAAAACGTTCGGGCGATCTCGCGCCGCGCGCGCGACGACGACGCCCAGTCTCCTCGACGCCAAGAGCACGCGAACGTCGTCGTCGCTTTGCGTCAAACTGCCTCGAATCACCACTCCATCCGCCAGCGTCAAATCCATCGCGCGTTCAAACGTCATCGATCCACGATGGGAAACCACCGGTCGACGCGCGCTGAGCGGATGCGCGGCGTCCACGTCGGAGAGCGTCCACACGTGAATCCCGCTCGCGCCGTCGGCGCCGATGATGGCGTGATCGTACAAACTATCGCTCGTCTCGCTCGTCTCCAACCAATCGAACGCGACGACCGGAACCAGCCCACCCCTGGGCGTTTGAATCGTGCACGTCAACTCCGTCCGCCCGTTCGCGCGCATCCAAAGCCTGAGCGCGCCGTCCGCGCACAGCGTCGCCAACGTCCCGCCGCGCCAGCTCGTCGCGCGCGCTCGCGCCGGATGTCTCAGCGCGTCCACCGCTTCGTCCACCGCCGCCCGCGCGACGTACACCACGCTCTCGCCGTCGAAGCACACCGCCACCGCCCCGCACGCGCCGTCCTCACCGTCCTCCGCGCTCACGATCGCGCGCTTCGCCCCGCCTTCGCGCGCGCGCCGCGTCCCCGCGTCGCCGCCGCTCGCGCTTCGCGTCGCCACGCGTCCATCGTCCATCGCGCACGCCATCGCCCCTCCTCGCGTGAAGCACATCGCGAGCACGTTCGCCTCGAACACCACCGCCTCCTCGTCGTCGTCCGTCGCGACGCGCGCCTCTCGTCCGAACGCCGCCGCGAGTCGCCGCGTCCCCGTCGCCCACGCCGCGCGTTCGCCCGTCGCGCCCTCCACGCGCAGCGCGCGCGCTTCGAACCTCCCGCGCGCGTCCGCGCGCCTCGACGCGCACGCGCGCGCGCTCGTCGCGTAGCTCACGACGACGCCGCGCGGCGCACGCGTCGTCGCGCCGTCGTCGTCGCCGTCCGCCGCGTCGTCGCGCGTCGCGAACGCGACGTCGATGCGCGCGCCGTCGTCGTCGTCGTCGCCGACGTGGGGCGCGCGGACGTCGCGCCGCGCGAGGACGACCGCGCCGTCGCCGGCGGTGCCGTCGGCGCGCATCGCGCGCGCGCGTCGACGCGACGCGCGACGCGATGGCGTCCATCGCGCCAACCGTCGGACGCGCGCGGTCGAAAAATCGTCAAAATCTAGGGTTGTGCGTCGCCGAACCCTAGATTTAAGTGACGCCCTCGATTGACGCGAAGATCTCGAGATCGCCGATCGGCGCGACGGCGCGACGGCGCACCTCGACGCGCGGCGAACGGCGCGAACGAACGGCGCGAACGCGACGACCGGGCGAGCGCCGAACGGCTTCGACGCGAGCGC
>Ga0255765_1003656_pt1 | contig 16164 bp, 34 predicted proteins | sample 041ome_8_FD_179965 | JGI IMG/M metagenome (GOLD analysis project Ga0255765, IMG submission 179965) | Coastal salt marsh microbial communities from the Groves Creek Marsh, Skidaway Island, Georgia - 041407BS metaG (version 2) | ecosystem: Environmental > Aquatic > Marine > Intertidal zone > Salt...
TAACCTATGTACCAGATTCACTTGAAGGACTAATCGACCACTCAGCAGAGTTGCGTTGGTTGTCAGTCAAAGGTGGTGGTGTTGGTGGACACTGGAGCGACATCAGAGCAATCTCTGACAAGGCGCCTGGCCCAATGCCGTTTCTACACACAGTTGATGCAGATATGACCGCATACCGTCAAGGTAAAACTCGTAAAGGTTCTTATGCTGCATATATGGATGTATCACACCCAGACATTATTGAATTCTTAAACATGAGAGTTCCAACTGGTGATGTGAACAGAAAGAACCTCAACCTACACCACGCAATCAATATTACAGATGCATTTATGCGTGCTGTAGAACGTGGTGAGATGTGGGATTTGAAAGACCCTAACGATGAGACAGTTCGTGAGACAATGCCTGCAAGAACTCTTTGGCAACAGATTTTAGAAGTTCGTTATCGTACAGGAGAACCATATCTAAACTTCATTGATACTGCTAATCGTGCATTACCACACACAATGAAAGCAAAAGGTTTGAAGATTCATGGTTCAAACCTATGTAATGAAATCCATCTACCAACATCAGAAGAAAGAACAGCTGTTTGTTGTCTGTCATCTGTAAACTTGGAAAAGTATGATGAGTGGAAAGATACATCCATGATTCGTGACTTGACTCGTTTCTTGGATAATGTCCTACAATTCTTTATTGATAATGCAGGCGATGAAATTTCTCGTGCAAGATATTCTGCAACACAAGAACGATCACTTGGACTAGGTGCAATGGGATGGCATTCACTTCTACACAAGAAGAGAATTCCTTTTGATTCACTAGAAGCAAGAGAATTAAATCGTGAAGTCTTTTCATATATCAAAAGTGAAGCAGTTAAAGAATCTAACACAATGGGATTTGAAAGGGGTGAGGCCCCTGATATGAGGGGTACTGGCAGACGCAACGCTCATTTACTTGCAATTGCTCCTAATGCAAACTCTTCTATTATTTGTGGTACTTCACCATCTATTGAACCATCAAAGGCAAACGCATACACACACAGAACTCGTGCTGGTTCACATTTGGTGAAGAATAAATACCTTGAGAAAGAATTAACCAAAGTAGGAAAAAATACACAAGATGTTTGGACAAGTATTATCACAAATGGCGGATCAGTTCAGCACCTCGACTTCCTATCACAAAAAGTCAAAGATGTTTTCAAAACAGCAATCGAAATTGACCAGATGGTTCTGGTGGAACAAGCCGCAGACAGACAAGAATATCTCTGTCAAGGGCAATCCCTAAATCTATTCTTCCCAGCTGGCGCAGAAAAGAAGGACTTACATCGTGCCCACTTTGCTGCATGGAAGTTGGGAACGAAGGGACTGTATTATCTCAGAACAGAGACTTCACAACGTGCAGAGAATGTATCACAGAAAGTTACTCGTGATGCATTGAAAGATTTTGAAACACAAACAATGGAAGCACAGTCACAAGATGAATGTGTCGCATGTCAGGGGTAAGAGATGAAAGTAGAAATTTATAGTAAATCACATTGTCCATTTTGTGAGAAAGCAAAAGGTTGGTTTCAAGAACGTGGTTATGAATACACAGAATACAAACTAGACAATGATGAAGAAAGAATGGCTTTCTATCAGCGTGTACCTAGTGCTCGTTCTGTTCCTCAAATCTTTATTGATGACAAGTTGATTGGTACATACGACCAGTTTATGGAAGTTGCAGACAACTTTGTTAAAAAGAAGGGTGGTGGTTTGATGGTGTTCTCAGAAACCTACAAACCATTCCACTATCCTTGGGCAGTTGAAATCACAACAAGACACGAAAAGGTTCACTGGATTGAAGATGAACTTGACTTGTCTGAAGATGTTGCAGATTGGAAGTCTGGTAAAGTGAGTGAAATTGAAAAAGAATATATCACAAACATTCTACGTCTGTTTACACAGTCTGACGTTGCAGTAGGACAGAACTATTATGACCAACTCATTCCTAAATTTAAGAACAATGAAGTACGCAATATGCTTGGTTCATTTGCAAATAGAGAAGCAATTCATCAACGTGCATATGCACTTCTTAATGAGACACTTGGGTTATCTGATGCCGAATATCATGCCTTCTTAGAATACACAGAGATGGCAGACAAGATTGAATTTATGATGGACAGTGATCCCAACACAGTCAAAGGCCTTGCACTTGCAATGGCTAAGTCTGTGATGAACGAAGGTATCGCTCTCTTTGCATCCTTTGTCATGCTTCTTAACTTCCAGCGTTATGGTAAGATGAAGGGTATGGGTAAAGTTGTTGAGTGGAGTATTCGTGATGAATCTATTCATGTTGAAGGAATTGCAAAACTCTTTAAAGCATATTGTGCAGAACACCCAAGAATTATTGATGATGAGTTTAAACAAACAATCTATGAGATGGCAAGACAAGCAGTTAAACTAGAAGATAACTTTGTTGACTTGGCATATAAACTTGGAGACATTGAAGGACTAGAAGAAAAAGAAGTCAAACAATATGTCAGATATATAACTGATAGAAGGCTTATTCAATTAGGACTTAAAGGTAACTATAAGGTAAAAGAAAATCCATTGCCATGGTTAGAGTGGGTACTTAACGGTGCAGACCACACTAACTTCTTTGAAAACAGAGTAACCGAATATGAGGTTGCTGGACTTAGTGGCAAATGGGATGATGTTTACGAAGCAGCGTAACAGATAATATGAGCAAAAAAGAAATATTATGCGAATCTTGTGAAGCTGTTTTCAGAATTCAGCATAACATGGAAGAACGATATTATCAGGTGTGTAATTGTCCATTCTGTGGAGAAGAACTAAATAGTGATAACGAAGATGAACTATACGATGATGATGACGAATGGTAATGAAAACTCAAAGTGCGAAAGCGAAAGGTAGGCGCCTACAACAGTGGGTGCGTGACCAACTTATAGAAAAACTGGAAGTACATCCAGAAGATATTGAATCGAGAAGCATGGGCGCTGGTGGGGAAGACCTCATCATGGCTCGTGCTGCTCGTGCAAAATTCCCCTATTCAATCGAATGCAAGAATGTAGAGAAACTTAATGTTTGGGAAGCATATTCTCAAGCACAAGAAAACAGTGGCGACTATGAACCAATTGTTGTTATGAAAAAGAACGGTAAGAAACCACTAGTGGTTGTTGATGCTGAATACTTTGTGAAGTTACATAACGACTGTTGACAGAATTGCATAACACCTATGTAAAAATAACACAAATAAAAGGACAGTTTTGTTGTCCTTTTATTATAAATATATGCGAAACCCCCCAAAGGAGATTCAAAATGTGGCCTTACACAGATGAGGAATGGGAAGTGCTGAGCACTTCTGAAAATTAACAAGGGATGCTGGAATTGCATCCCTTTTATCGTTTTAGAGGATAGAAATAAAATGTCAAAATGGATTGCAAAATTGTTTAAAAATAAAACAAAGCATTCAGATATTGTAAGATTCATAAGAACCGAATATTACAATGATGTAAAACACTTAACAGATGATGATGTTATTCTATATTATGATCACATCACACACAAAAGGAGAAAAATATAATGTCTATCGGACTAGTAATGAAATATACCTACGAAGAGACTTGTGAAATTTGCGACAAGATTGCACAGTTTACTAAATCAACAGCAAAGAAGTTTTTGGACGTATGTGAGAGTATTGGGTACGCAAGAGCAGCAGCCTATCTTGCATCTCAAGGGATGCATGAACAAGCAAAAGCTCTAATGTTGGAAAGAAACAAAAACGACTGATTCGCACGATTCGTTGATTTTGGAGTAATTTTGACTACAATTGTCAAATAAAAATAAAGTTTTTTAAACTTTTTTTCTAAGCCCCTGTTTTTACAGGGGTTTTTTTTCAACTTTTTTTCAGAAACCGCTTGACTTGTTCTCATAACATTGGTATAGTATATATGTAATTGAGAGAAAGGATTTCAAATGACAAACGAAACAGTTTTTATCGGTGCGAACAACGGTGGGTTGGAAATCTACAAAGGTGTAGGAAATCTGATTGCCGGAAACATTAAGACAGCAAAGACTTTCAAATATGTGATGGATACTCATGGTATCGACACTGACACCCACGAAATCTATACCACCAGCAGCATGGACTTTGCTGATGAAGAAGGATTTGAGAATGCAGATGATGCTCGGGTTCTGATGGAAGAAGGTTTCAAGTTAATGGAAATGACTAAGACTTACTAAGGGAGAATGATGATGAATAAGAGTATTGAAACAATTGTTGGAAACTTGGCTGATTTCCTTGTGTATGTAGAGAGTTTCTACGGTAATGTGCCTGATGCAATCTATCCTATTGGTGCTACACCAGAGATGATTCTTGAGGCAACAGCGGCCTGTTGGAAAGAGTTTGGTATTGAGAACTTCTGTGGTGACAGTGTTGACAGAGAAAGAGTTCGTGATATTATGATTGACAAGTTTGGATTGGAGTGGAAATAATGGGATTGTTAGTAAACATTTATAAGACTGAAGGTCGTGATTGTACAAATGGTGGTGTTTCTTCTAAGTGGAATATCAAAGGACTTTGTTTGACAAATGTGGATGGGCCTTTCGATCCATCTGAAGATTACCCTGCCGCAAAACTGGTAAAACAGACTTTCGGTTTCGGTTCTTCTGTGAAAGTTATTCCAGAGGAAGCAGAGGGTAAACAGACTATGATGGGTGGTAACTATGCCGCAACATCTGATTCACGGTTTAGTGATAAAATCGAAGAGATGTTAGGTGTTCACTTTTATGGTGCTGTTCCTATCCATGATAGGGTAGAGTAAAAAAAGTGAAAAAGTGCTTGACTTGTTGTGAAAACAATGGTATTATGTAATAGAAAGATGAGGAGTGATTCGATATGACATATGTGATGGAACAAGAACTTGTTGATTATATTAACGCTCAACGTGCTGAGGCAGAAGAGTTTTCTAAACAGCCTGGTTGTTGGATGGGTTCGATGGTAGAACCATCTGATTTGGAATATTGGAGTCAACGTGCTCCTTGTGGAACTCTAAAGGGGTTCCAACGTATTGAACTTGAAGAGGATGCATACTATTGTATCGCAGATGCATACAGCAAGTCGTATGCCCGTTCTTTTGATTTTGCATCTATGACAGATGCAGAGTTGGATGAAGTCATCAAGGATGCTTGTGACTCAATGGAACGTGAACGTAAGTGGGAAGAACAAATGGAAAGGGAAGCGATTGAGGAAGAATCAAATCTTGCAAAGTCGCTGGGGATTGATATCCCTACATTACAACGGTGGATAAAGGAGGCCGCATAATGAATGATGTTTTACATGATATTGAGGTTTTGGAAAACCTCGTGATTGCAATGAATGAGGGTGCTTCTGATGAGAAGTATGCTGCTCTCTACGCTGTCGAGAAACTTCTTTTAGAAAAGAAGGATTTGTTTCGGAAGTTTGAATCTGATATGAAAAAGGAGTTTGTTGGTGATACGCAAGAAGCAATTGCAGCGTGAATTCGTCATTGATTTAACTGGCCCAGAGGGTAATGCATTTGCCCTCATTGCCCATGCCGGTGGACTGTCAAAACAACTAGGATTTGATGGTGAACAAATTATCACCGAAATGAAGTCTGGTGACTATGAAAACCTTGTTGAAGTCTTTGATAAATACTTTGGCGATTATGTTATCCTAGAAAGGTAAATCAATGACTGCAATCGAACATGCTATTTTGGCTACAAGCATTCTTGCCTTCTTCTACTATTTTGGAAGATGGCAGGGCAAAAAAGAAAAGGTTGAGGATATTATTGAACACACTCTTAATACCTTAGAAAAGGGTAATTTTGTCAGAGTAAAAACTTGTGAAAAAAGTGGAGAAAAAGAATTAATACCTCTTGACAAAGTTGTTTAGATTTGGTATTATAATAAGTAATGTGAGTTGATTCGTGTGAAAGGTTTGTTATGAAATGAAATATGAAACAATTGAAGAAGCGATTGGTGCGGCAAAAGTAATGTGTGCTGTACTAGAAACTGTTGTCAAAATCACAGCTTGTAAAGATGGATATGAACTATTTGGAACAGGTGATTTTGTCATGGAAGTAACGGAGTAATTATGAAAAAAAGTTTAATGACAATTGGGATGGTACTTATGTCTACCTCTGCAATGGCAGAGACAGTACAAGATTTCAATAAAACGGTTGTTAATCGTGTTCCATACAATGTTGAGGTTTGTACAAACCGAGCAGTGAGTGGAGACAAAACTGGTGATACACTTAAAGGTGCTATTATCGGAGGTATCATTGGTAACAATGTCACTAAGAATGTAGACAACGGCGCTGCTGTTGGTGCGTTACTTGGTGGTATTATTGGACACAACAGTTCCAATGCCACTGGTGGAATGCAACGAGTGTGTGAAATTCAAACTCGTTATAATGAGGAAATCATAGAAGTATACTCTCACAGTGTGGTAACTTTTTATCACAATGGCCGTCAGTATTCTCTAAGATTTCAGAAGTAAATAGTTGAGTTATCTGCCCTTAGCTCAGCTGGATAGAGCAACAGCCTTCTAAGCTGTGGGTCGGGAGTTCGAATCTCTCAGGGCAGGCCAATTATTATTGAGGAAATGATGTATAAAAGGAAAAATGTAAAGAACGACAAACCAGAAGGACTTACTGTTGAAGTAAGGAATGGGGATGTTAATGGTGCTTTGCGTGTTCTTAAAAAGAAATTAATCAGAGAAGGTTTGTTTCAAGAACTACGAGAGCGTTCTTTCTATGAAAGTAGAGGAACAAAACGCAGAAAGGCGAAAGCGGCTGCGACTCGTAGATATAAACGTAAGATGGAAAAACGCAAAGAAGAACTTGGTTACTAGAGGTGAACTATGCCACGCAACATGCGAGTTGAAAATGACTCAACCCTACCTAAACAACGAAAAAGACGCAAACCTATGTCTGAAGAACAGAAGAAGGCAGCTGCGGAGCGTCTTGCAAAGGCACGAGAAAAACGACTAAAAGAAAACCCCCCAGAATATAAGTCTATTCATCCAGAAGTATTGAAATTAGGTGATGACCATGTATGGAGTCATATTAACGTCAAGAAGTGGATTAAGACACAGAAAGACCTTTTGAAATCTGAACGTGCAAATGTTCGTGCAAATGTTAAGGGTGCGTCTGCAAAGGCCTCTCAACACGAAGGATACATTCGCAATATGGAACGATATCTACGAGATGGTGTTTGGTTGGATTTGTTTTGGGGTGAGTATCAACAGAATAAATGTAAAACGGTTTGTCTGGTTATGGCATATAATCCAGACGGTACACCCAAAAGAAACGTAGGAACATGGTATCCAGACATAAGTTGTGAATGGACACGAGAGATGGAAGAGGAATGCCGTGGTGGGAGAAAATAAAAAACCAGAAGGGAAAGTAATTCAATTCCCCAAAAACAAAATGTCTAAATCAGGCATTAAGATTGATAACAAAGCACATGAGATTCGTGAGAATATTATTTTTACAGAAAATCTCTGTGAAGCTCTTGTGGTAAACATGATACATAATATGTCAGAAAACGGCATGAATGTGGATTCAGAAAACTTTATTAGAGATACATCTTTTCTAATTGATTTGGTTAAATCGACAATCTATAGAGATTTGGGTATGGTACATCCTATGCAAGAGTTTGTTGATATGGTAACAAGTGTATCAAAAGATGGTAATGATATATCGTATGGAGTTGATTTGGAGTTTATATCAGAACTCACAAAAGAAATAGATGATGAAGATACTACAGAATAACGCTGGTTTAGCTCAGTTGGTAGAGCAGTTGATTTGTAATCATCAGGCCGGGAGTTCGAGCCTCTCAACCAGCACCATTCTAAAAATCTATTGACAACTAGTTCTTTTTAGAGTACTATATAATAATATGAAAAAGGTGAATATATGATATTAGTTGATATGAACCAAGTCACAATCAGCAATCTTATGATGCAGATTGGTTCTAAAAGAAAAAATGATGTAGATGAAAATCTAGTTCGTCATATGGTTTTGAACTCACTTAGAATGTATCGTTCTAGGTTTAGTGAAGAATATGGAGAACTTGTTCTTTGTTACGACAGCAAAAAGTATTGGAGAAGAGACTACTTCCCCAATTACAAGTCTAATCGTAAGAAGGATAGAGAGTCATCAGGATTAGATTGGAATCTAATCTTTGAAACACTCAACAACATTCGTGACGAAATCAGAGATAATTTCCCATACAAAGTTCTAGAAGTAGAAGGTGCAGAAGCTGACGATTGTATTGCTGCAATTGTTGAACATATTTCAGTAACACCTAATGAATTTGAAAAGGTGTTGGTACTATCTGGTGATAAAGACTTCATTCAGTTGCAAAAACACAACTTTGTGAAACAATACTCACCAGTACTAAAGAAGTTTGTCAATGGACAAGATCCTCGCATATATATTAAAGAACATATATTGAAGGGTGATCGAAGTGATGGTATTCCAAACTTCTTGTCATCAGACAATACGTTTGTTGAAGAACTGAGACAGAAACCTATTGCAAAGAAAAAACTGGAAACATGGGTAGACCTTGAACCAGAGGACTTTTGCACAGAAGATATGTTGAGGAATTATCAACGTAACAAAACTTTGATTGATTTGGATTGTATTCCAAGTGACTTGAAGGTGACTATTCTGGAAGAGTATCAGAAGCCACCAAAAGGTGAAAGATCAAAATTACTAAATTATTTTATACAAAAAAGATTGAAAAATCTTATGAATGACATTGGAGATTTTTAATATGGCAGTACAATCAACGTACACCCCTCTACTTTCTGAAATTCTAAAGAAAGTACATAATGCAAAGACTAAAGACAAGAAGATTGAAATTCTAAAAGAGAATGACCATGATTCTCTACGCATGATTATCAAATCTTCTTTTGATCCAAAAATTGAATGGTTGATTCCAGAAGGAAATGTACCATACAAAGAGAATGATGCAGAAGAAGGAACTGAGCATACAGTCCTAAGGCGAGAAGCAAAAAAACTTTATCGTTTTGTAAAGGGTGGTGATACCACACTACCTCAGTTTAAACGTGAAGATATTTTTATTCAGTTGCTTGAAGGATTGCATAAATCTGAAGCTCAATTGTTAATTGATGCTAAAGATAAAAAACTACACCAAGTGTATAAAGGACTATCAGAAAATGTAGTCAAAGAAGCGTTCGATTGGAACGATGAATTTCAAAGGAATAACTGAATGAAAGAAAACTACGATCACTGTTTGGAGATGATTCTACACCACGAAGGCGGTTATGTGAATCATCCTAAAGACCCTGGCGGCGAAACTAATCTCGGCGTTACTAAAAGGGTGTGGGAAGAGCATGGTGGCGAGAAAGACATGAAAGACTTAACGGTTGAAGATGTCGCCCCCATCTACAAGAAATCATATTGGGATAGAGTGAAGGGTGACAATCTGCCATCTGGACTTGACCTTTGTGTTTTTGATTTTGGTGTGAATGCTGGCACAGGTAGGGCAGCGAAATATTTACAAAGAATGATTGGTACTACTGTTGATGGCGGTATTGGGCCCAACACTCTTAAAGCGCTTGAAGCATATGTACAAGTTGAAGGACTTGCTGCAACCATTGATACATATCAAGCGAATCGCCAAGAGTACTATGAGAAACTATCAACCTTTGAAACATTCGGAAGAGGATGGACTCGTAGAGTTAAAGAAACTACAGAAGCTGCACATAAACTTCTGTAAATCTCTTGACTTTGTAGTAACTTAGTGTTACTATAAGAACATGGTAGGAATAACGACTTCACTCTCTCAACTCTCTCTCATGACCTAGTTGTTCCTACCATACCTAAGCGGGTGTCGTATAATGGCATTACCTTAGATTTCCAATCTAATGACAGGGGTTCGATTCCCTTCACCCGCTCCAAATTATTTCATAAACCCTTGATTCTTCAAGGGTTTTTTTTGTAAAAAAGTGCTTGACTTGTTGTTATAACAATGGTATGATCTATATGTAAGTTGAGAAAAGGGTGTTCTATGAACTATATTGAAGTTACTGGTGGAAACAAGTTTCAGCGAGAGATTGCTGAGAAAGTTGTCTATGAGATGATTTCTGCATTGATGCCTCGTGTTCGTACTTTGGATATCAATATTGAAATCAAGAAGTTTACTGGTGATACAGTAGGCTGGTGTTTAATGGGTGATACCCATAAAGAGTTTGAAATTGAGGTAAGTAAAGACCTTTCTTTGAAAGATTTTGTAACTACCATTTGCCACGAGATGGTTCATGTCAAACAGTACTATCGTAAAGAGATGGATGGTGAATCTATGCGTTGGAAGAAAAAAGTTCTTCCAGAAAACACCAACTACTATGAATTGCCTTGGGAAAAAGAGGCCTATCGGATGCAAGATAAACTGGCACAGTTAGTGTGGGATGCAGATGTTCTCTGAAGAAATAAGAAACAGAATAAAACTGTCAGTTGCTGCTTATGCTTATGAGTATCTAGGTGATAGTATTATGTCAGACCATGAGTTTGATGAGTTGAGTTTACAGATAAACCCCAATGAAGAAACTGGTAATAAGAAAATGGATAAGTTCTTCAAAAAACATTTTGCCCCCCATACAGGCATGTGGATTAGAAACCATCCAGAAATTAAAAGACTAGATGAACTGTATAACAAATATTACAAAAAGTCTTGACAACTAGCGAATCATTTGTTATAATAACTATGTAAGATGAGAAAAGAGGTTATATTATGAAAGTTGCAGTTATTCACACAGCGTTTGAAGATTCACCACGCACTGTTGCGTTTGTGGAAGTTGGTGAACGAATCGGTACAGAAGCTCTAGAGTATGCGTATCGTTGGACACAAAACATATTTGATAGTTGGTCACTGAAGATGCCTGAAGATGGTAATGATGATGTTACTGTTATGGGTGATATCTCTAGTGGATACGGTTTGAGGTCTACTTCAGTTGGTGATCAAATATTGGTTGGTACTGAAAAATATGTAGTCGCTCCAATGGGATTTAAAACACTTGATGGAGAACCAGTATGAGTAATCTAGTAAACGAACAAGTCAAAGAAGCTATTCTTGATGAAGTAGAATCAATGACTATCAGTCAATTTCAAAATGCAGTAGATGCTGCTGGTGTTTCTGGAAACACTATCGTTGATGAGATGGTAGAAAATTTGGTTGAGTATCTTTTTGAACAAAGGAGTGTGTAATGGGTAAAGTGAAAAGTATGATGATGGATGTAGAAGATTTTGTTTATGACTTCTACGATTCATATGGAAATCTTACAGAGACACCAAAGTTTATTGTTGATAAGGCTATTGATAAGTTTGGTTGGTCTTTTGGTTCCTACGCCAGTGAGGTTTTGCAAAACGCATCTGAAGAGATGGGTGGACAGTGGGATTGGAATAAATCAGTTTCACAGAATTTAGTTGGTTTTGAACTGAATGATGAAATTCCTTACTAGTATATTGGTTGTTGGATTTTTGAGTGGATGCAGTGCAATAGAAACTTCCACTCAAATCTATCAGATGTGTAAGTATCAAGATAGATGCCCTGTAGAGGTGATTGGAGAGTGGTTAAATGGTAAATAAAGTTATTGGAACAGTGTTAATGATTACAGCTGCTGGTTGTCATCCAGTGTTTGCTGATGCACCTTGTAGTTATGATAAAACAGTAGAAACTAATTGGACTCAACAAATCGAAAAGACTTCTAATTTAGACAAGAAGGTTTTTCCATATGTTGATGACACTCGTAAATGTATTATGACAATGGATGTTACCATTGGTGGACAGACTTACCCCACTGAGGGTTCTTATGTATTTGGGCCTGACATGAGTGAGAACAATGCCTGTGAACAGGCCTCAATCAATGCCAAGAAGTCTGTTATTAGTAAAGTATCACCAGAGATACTTACTGCAAAGACAGAGATGAACTGTTCAACTAAAGAGACTATGCCTGTGGTGGTTGCATCCCCACAACCAAATTCAAAGATAGAAAATCGTGAAGTGATTATCCAAGAAGGCATTCCAGTTGTAACAGAGAGAATTATTTCTAGAAAAGTTATTGACAATACACACAATAACAGTGTATTATATATCCCTAGACAACACAGTACCTTTGGTGTTGGTGGTGTAACGATTGGTTTTGGTAATGGAAAACAGTCTGGTAGTTGTTACGCTAATTGGAAAACTGGTGGAACGGACTGCTATTAATGATGAAGATTTTGATAGGTATTGTATTGGGTATTGTTATAATAACATACTACCCACAAATAGGTTCCGTCTTAACAGATATTTTTGTTGAGTCTGGAATGCGTGATGATCTAATTAATATGTTGAAAGGGATTAGATAATGGTGAATAAAATCATGTTACTTGGAGCTGTGGCACTTCTTGGTGCTTGCAGCTCCAATAAAACGGTGGAGACAATGACTAATGTTCCACCAAACTCAATTGTAGACACTGAAACTTATGTCTATAAAGCAAAGGTAGTTGAAGAACAAATCGAAATTATTCCAGATTGGTTCAAGAAAATGCCAGATAGCGACACTGCAATCTATTCCACAGGAACAGCAGCAACTTCTGATTTACAGTTGTCTATTGATCTTGCGGTATTGAATGCAAAGACAACACTTGCTGACCGTATCAATGGTCGTGTTCGTTCTCAGACCAAATCGTTTGTTGCAAAGATTGGTAATGAAGAGATTGGTAGTTCAGTCCTATCAGAAGTTGAGAAGGCAACAAAGAACATCATTGCAGATGTAGATGTTGCTGGATACAAAGTTTCTGAAACTGAGATTGTATCAAACGGGCCTAAGTATCGTGCCTATGTTCTGTTGGAATACTCTGACAAGGAAGCAAACAAAATCATTATGAATCGTTTGCGTAAGGATAGAATGCTCTTGTCAAAAATCAAATCCACAAAAGCGTGGGAAGAACTGGATAATTCTGTAAACGAACAACATCAAAACGATGCTATCGAATCTGAAAACAATATGAAGGTACTTACTCAATGACAACATTTGAAACACTGTTAATGTCTTTCCTTACTATCTCATCACCATCTTATACTGATGTGACACAAGGAGAATTGGATCAAATTCAGCGAGCAGAATCACAATGCCTTGCTGAGAATGTATACCATGAAGCAAGAAATCAACCTCTTGCTGGACAGATGGCAGTGATTTCAGTAACCATAAATCGTGTCAACGATCACAGATTTCCAGACACGATTTGTGGTGTTGTCAAAGACGGGCCTCATCGTCCTAGTTGGAAAGGAACTGGTGAGATGATTCCAATTCGTCACAAGTGCCAATTCAGTTGGTATTGTGATGGTAAGTCAGATAAGGTGAATGACAAAGAAGCCTTTAATGACATTCTTCTATTGACAGAATCCATTGTTTCTGGTAGTATAAAACTACTAGATATTACAGAGGGTGCAACACACTATCATGCAGACTATGTAATGCCTGCTTGGGCTGCAACTAAAACTAAGACGATTGAAATTGAGGATCATATTTTTTACAGGTGGGAAAGATGAACATATTTTATCTGAGTAACAACATTGATGAGTGTGTAAGAATGCACAACGATAGCCATGTTCGTAAAATGGTTATCGAATATCCACAACTATTGTCCACTGCACATCGTATCTTAGATGGTACAATGTACTATGGACTTACAAAGAATGGACGTAAGATTAAACGGTGGCGAATGGATGATCCTGTTATGGAAGCAGGCCTGATGAAGGCTTCCCATATTAACCACCCATCGAATCTGTGGGTTCGTTCTAGTAACAACAACTACACTTGGTTGTTTGAGATGTGGCAAGGGTTACTTGGAGAATATGAATATCGTTATGGTAAGGAACATGCATGTAAAGGTTATACAGAACTTCTACGTCCACTTCCTAAAAACATTCCAGTAGGATACAAGACGCAGCCAACACCAGCAATGCCTGATGATGTGAAGAACTCTTGTTCAGTTACGGCATATCGTGACTACTATATAAAATATAAACAACATCTTGCAACTTGGAAACGAAGAGAAGTTCCTGAATGGTATGGGGTGGTGTAATGGAAAAGGAACCAGAACGCTATTATGATTGGATGTTGTGGAAAATGCGCCAAGAGGATGCAAAGATGAAACAGGATGCAGGCTTAAAATTAGATCCATCTGGTAATGAATTGTATCGCAGAGAATTGGTTGCAGTATCGAATACTGTGGATACTCTGAAAAACGATATGAAAAGACTTACTGAGGATTACTACAAACTAATAAATAGAATAAAGGAATTGTCTGAGGAGAATCAAAAACTCAAAGAACAGATAAATGAATTGACAAATACACACATACCATTGAGATAATTATGCCTACATTTAAATTTAGAAATACAGAGACAGGTGAGGAGTGGGATGAATTCTTCACCTCTAATGCTGCAAAATATGAAGCACTAGAAAAAAATCCTCATGTCCAACAAGTACCAACTACATTTGGAATTGTTTCAACAACAGGAACAATTGATGGAAGAACTGATGATGGTTGGAAAGAAGTTTTATCTAAAGCTGCTGAAACACATCCAGATAGTCCACTTGCCGATAGATATGGTAAAAAGACTGCAAAACAAATTAAAACAGCAGAAGTTGTAAAAAAACATCGTTCAAGATGGAGTAAAGAATAATGGCGAAAGCAAAAGATATTAGAATTGACCAATTAGTACCAGTTACACCAGCAACCGACAATCAGAAAAGAGCATTTCAAGATTATAAGAATGGTAAGAATCTTTTTTTGTATGGTGCAGCTGGAACTGGTAAAACATTTATTACTCTTTATCTTGCTTTGCAAGAAGCACTAAAAAACGAAACAAAATACGATTGTGTTTATATTGTTCGTAGTGCAGTTCCAACTCGTGAAATTGGATTCTTGCCTGGTGATGAAGAGGACAAGACAGCACTGTTCCAAGTTCCATATCAGAACATGGTGAAGTTTATGTTTGAGCAACCTAATGAACAAGCATTTAGTTTGTTGTATGACAGATTAAAGAACCAAGGTTCATTGATGTTCCTTACAACTTCATTCTTGCGTGGTATTACACTTGACAATGCAATCATCATCGTAGATGAGGCACAAAATCTTAACTTCCATGAGTTGGATACAATCATCACTCGTGTAGGACAGGATTCAAAGATTATGTTCTGTGGAGATTTCTTCCAAAGTGATTTGCAAAAGAGCTCCGAAAGAGAAGGTATTAAACATTTTATGAGTATTCTAAGAGGAATGGATTCTTTTTCAAATATTGAATTTACACTTGGAGATATTGTTCGTTCTGGTATGGTTAAAGAGTACTTGATTAGTAAGATAAAGGTGGAAGAAAATGGGTAAGAAGAAACAAAGAGCTCATCAGGTATCAAAGGGCGAAAGAAATAGTGTTGCAAGATCAACCACAAAGGCATTGCGTAGAGAGTATATGCAAAGTAGTGCTAGAAGTCAGAATCAACTTTCTGCATTTCTAAGGGGTAAGAATGTCATGTTGACTATTCCAAACCCAAACACAAATGAAACCAACAAAAGGTTTATTCGTGTTCCAGCCCGTGAAGTATGGAGAATGAATAGAGGCAAAAACTCTTGACATTACTCTAACAATCTGATATTATATTATAAACAACTAAGGTGAAAATATTATGACTTTTGAACACAACCCTATAGATATTCCAGAGGTATCTACAAAGACAGTAAACCGTAAGCGTTTTTATGTAACGCCTACTGGACTATATCCATCCATTACAACCGTATTGGGTGTTCGTAAGGCAAAACAAAAAGGGCTGCAAGAGTGGCGTGAACGAGTTGGTAACGATGTTGCTAACCATATCATGCGAACTGCTGCATCTCGTGGAACTGCTGTTCACCATATGTGTGAAGATTTCCTAAACAATATTGAAGTGACACAAGAAGGTAGAGACTTTCTGCCTTGGTGTTTGTTCTCACAACTAAAACCAACCATTCAAAGTAACATAAATAAAATATATGCCCAAGAGTGTGGACTTTGGAGTGAGAAATATCGTGTTGCCGGTCGTGTAGACTGTATTGCAGAATATAACGGTATTCCATCTATTATTGACTTTAAGAC
>Ga0255765_1003658_pt1 | contig 16157 bp, 9 predicted proteins | sample 041ome_8_FD_179965 | JGI IMG/M metagenome (GOLD analysis project Ga0255765, IMG submission 179965) | Coastal salt marsh microbial communities from the Groves Creek Marsh, Skidaway Island, Georgia - 041407BS metaG (version 2) | ecosystem: Environmental > Aquatic > Marine > Intertidal zone > Salt...
GCTTCTTCTTCTTCCTTTAACGAGTGCGGCGCGCAAAGTGTTGTATTCAACGAGCAAGAGAGGAGGCACATTTGTGCCGCCACTTTTCCTCATTTTTCCCTTGAGAAACATTTAACTCTCTTCGTTCGCGGCGCGAAAGAGAGCCTTTGAAAAGAAGCTCATAAACACGCACAAACACAGAAAGAGAGAGATAAAGAGAGAGAGAGTTGTTTTTTCGTGCGTTTTGTGCGAGAAGGAGAGCAACCGGGAGCACCAACAACAAAAACCATTCCTCTCAAAATGCCTCCTCTGCACAAGAAAGTCAAGCTCGGAATATGCGCGATGAACAAAAAATCCAACTCGGCGCAGATGCAATCCATCCTCCAACGCTTATCCGCGTTCAACGAATTCGACATCATCGTCTTCCCAGATGAAGTCATTTTGAACGATCCCATCGAATCGTGGCCAATTGTGGACGCGTTGATCAGTTTTTTCAGCCGTGGGTTCCCGTTGGAGAAAGCACACATGTACGTGAAATTGCGAAAACCGTTCATGGTGAACGACGTGACGAGACAATGGACGCTTTTGGACCGAAGGCTGGTGTACCAAACGTTGATGGAGAATAACATCTCCGTACCGAACCACGTGTTCGTGAACAGGAACGACGTCTCGAAATTACACGACGACGAAGAGTTGATGGAGAAACTGAAGAGAGATCCCGAGGCGATATCCGGCGTGAAATACCCGGAAAACGTAACGAGCGACGACGACGGGTTCGACGAGAAGGAAGACTACGTCGAGTGTAAAGGGAAACGAATATACAAACCGTTCGTGGAGAAACCGGTGGACGCGGAGAATCATAACATCAGCATTTACTATCCACACACGGTCGGCGGTGGACACAAAGAGTTGTTTCGTAAGGTTGGGAATAAAAGTAGCACGTATTATCCTCCGCCGACGGCGCAGAAGAGGAAGAAGGAAGGAGGAAATGGTACGGGGGTTGGAGGAGGTTCTTCCGCGGCAGGGGAAGAGAGCGACGGCGCTTCAAACAACCGGCCAAATGCGGAGTTGAACGACGACGCGAGGAGGTTGGAAGAGGTGGAGAAGATGATGATGAATATGGAAACTATCAGCGAGAACGAGAAAGGAGACGCAAGCGCAGACGCGTCTAAGACATCAAGTCGAGGACAACAAGAAGGAGAAAGAGAAGAAGAAAAAGAAGAAGGCAACGAAGAGTACGTCACGTACTCGCGCGTTCGCAGATCCACCTCGTTCATTTACGAAGATTTTATGTCCACCAACGGCACCGACGTGAAAGTGTACACTTTAGGTCAAGATTACGCGCACGCCGAGGCGCGAAAATCTCCAGTCGTCGACGGCCGCGTTTTGAGAGATGCGAACGGAAAGGAGGTGAGGTACCCGGTTTTGCTTTCGCCCGAGGAGAAAGAAATCGCGAGACGCGTGTGCATTGCATTTGGACAAAACGTCTGCGGCTTTGATTTGTTGCGAGCGAAAGGTAAGAGCTACGTTTGCGACGTAAACGGGTGGAGTTTCGTCAAAGATTCCAAAAAGTTTGTCGAAGATGCCGCGTTGTGTCTCCGCGCGATGATTTTAAAAGCCGTGAGACCCGATCACGTCAACATCAAGAGTGCCGAACAACAGAGAGAATCCATCATTACCGGTCGTTCATCCATCAACGAAGAGGACGAGGATCACGAAGATGGCACTGTACCTTCTCCATCCGGCGGTGGGATTAAGAACAACAACATCAGCAGCAACAATATGAATAACAACAATAACAGTGCTTTAGCGAGTAAACCAGAAGAGTTACGAGCCGTTTTGGCGGTGATTCGCCACGGCGATAGAACGCCGAAGCAGAAAATGAAACTTCGCGTGCACCAGAAGCCATTGTTAGATTTACTCGCGCAATGCACGAAAAATAACACGAGAAAACAAGCGAAACTGAAAACGCCGGAGCGATTGCAAGAGTTGTTGAATATTTGTCGCTCTATTTGGGGGCAAGTGAAGAAAGAGTCCGAAGCGATTCTCGGGGATACGGAGAACGATTTGAACTTAGCCGCCATGCAAGGTAACGCGGAGGATCCAAAAAAAATAGAAGCGAAAGAAAACTTGGACGGTTGGCGACAAGTGATTGCTATTCTAGAAGAAGGTGGGCACTTTTCCGGGATTAATCGGAAAGCACAGTTGAAACCGATTTCGTGGGTCCAAACGATCGACCCGCGAACCGGGCAATCCGTCGAACAAGTCGAATCCGCTTTGCTCATTCTCAAATTCGGTGGTGTTTTGACGCACTTGGGTAAAAACCAAGCCGAAGTGCTTGGAAAAGATTTCCGTCAGCGCATGTATCCTCGTGGGAGTTATTACCCGACCGATTCGGACGGACTCTTGCGTTTACACTCGACCTATCGTCACGATTTAAAAATTTATTCTTCCGATGAAGGTCGCGTGCAGATTACCGCGGCGGCGTTCGCGAAAGGTTTATTGGCGCTCGAAACGCATAAAGGCGAATTGACGCCTATTTTAGCGTCACTCGTGACTAAAGATGCAAAGCTTTTAGATTTCGTGACGCACGAAGTCGAAGCGGAAATTTTACACGCGAAGAACAAGTTGTACAGGATGATGACAAAAGGCGACCCGGGCGATGACGAAGGAAATGCGAATACTGCTGCAAACCACGGGAGCATACCTTCAAACGATACCGCTGTTGACAACGCAAATGTTATTACTCACGTCAATGCGCGATTGAGTCGATCGGGTTCGGACGGAATGTATGAATCAAGTGGAAATACTGCTACCCCTCGAGCGGTTCGGTTCGGCCGAGCCTCCTCGCGAGACGACATCCACGAAGAAAACGAGTACGACGAACTCGTCACGCAAACTCAAGGTTTGTTCAACATCGAACGTTCTGGAAATTCCTGGCTCATCGCTGATCGTATCGCCGCAGTCGAACGAGGTAAGCTTTTGGACTCGCACCATTTCTTGACCTCGGTGGAGGGCGAGTACAGTCACTTGGAAGACGTCGCTCTCGCGAGCGTCCCATCTTCACCTTCCAAAAAACTTCGCCGAGTATTTGAGCTCGTTCACGGCATATCTTCACAGCTCCTCGAAATGGCATCTCGAATGAACGATAAGTTGAAAGCGCGTAACCGTTGGCGTAAGGTGCTCATCGCGCTGGGCAAAAACCGTGGATTGAAAGACAACGCGTTACCGCCGGACACGTGGGTGGACACGTTGACGTACTTTTCAGCCACCGCACCAAGAGGTTCTGCGCCTGCGAGTAACACGCTCGAATTGCCTGGCGGTGGCGAAAGTTTTCTTCTCATGCACACGCGATGGAAAAAACTCGAGGAAGATTTATTCCACGGGCGCAAAGAAACGTTTGATATTTCAAAAGTCCCGGACGTTTACGACGCCGCGAAATACGATTCCATTCACAACGCGCACTTAAAACTCGATGGATTAGAAGAACTATACATTTTAAGTAAAGAACTCGCGGACTGCGTTGTTCCGAACGAATACGGAACGCACCCGATCTCAAAGCTTAGAATTGGTGCCACTATCGCCGGTGGCTTGTTGGGTAAACTTCTCGCTGATATGAGCAACACCAGAGAAGAATCGTACGCGGTCGAGACGAACAAGAAGAAAACGGTCAAACTTTTGGGCAAGAAGTCGCTCTTGAACAACAGAAATTCCCCGGACGAGAACAACAGCACCGATCCAAACGACGAAGACGAGGACGAAGAGGAAGACGCGCCGACGCGTTTGAACATGCGGTACGCGACCGAAAAGAAGGTGCATTCGCCGTATAGACACGTGCGAACGCGATTGTATTTCACGTCCGAGTCGCACTTGCACTCGCTGTTGAACATTTTGAAATACGCGCACTTGGAAGGGGATTTACGAAAGAGAGCAAGTGGCGATAAAAAACGATCGTCACAACACGTGGCGGCGAGTTCGTCGCCTCCAAAAGCTGCGACGATGACAACGCAAAAGACCAATAGTGGTGGAACGTCAAAGACGAACGCGTTTGGCGATCCCCTCTTGAGCCCGCGGAAACCGCCGCGCGCTCCGAATTCCTCCGCCGACGTTTCTTTTGATGCCAGATCCGATTTGGATTCTGATTTCTCGTGCACGAAGAGAAACCCGCTCGTCGTCGAAGGGTTAGACGAAATTCTCGGCGAACGCTCGAAAGAGCTCGATTATTTAACTCACATCGTTTTTCGCATGTACGAGTGTTTCCACGTTCCACCGGACGACCCGCTTCGATTTCGAGTCGAAGTCATGTTATCCACGGGCGTTTGCTTAGACCCTTTCGAGAAGGACGTCTGCGAATCTTTTCGACGGTCGGCTGATGCTTTAGAAAAAGAAGGACCGGTGGAACCGACGCCGGTGTTGGATCGCGTGCAGTTGCAAAACGATTCGGTGTGCGAAGAGGACCAACCGTATTTGACTTTGGACACTTTAGAAAAATATTTGAACGGGTTTCGTCGCGCGAAACCGGAAAAGAAAAACAAGAAGGAAAACGCGGAGCAGCATCCGTTGAACGGCGACATCTTTCCGTGAGTGAGGAAGAAAATAAGTTTTCACTTAAGTCTTTTCAGTTGTAATTACACATAAAGTTCGAGGCTAGGTAGTTATAATAAACGCTAAAAATTAATCTCCGTTTTCCCATACGAGCATTGTGCGCTTGCCGACCATGACATCGACCAATTGCCCAACGCGCTTGAACACGTTCTCTTGCACGTACGGCATGCCGTACTTTTCGCAAATCGCCTTAACTTTCGGTTGCGCTCTTTGATAGCATCGCATGGACATGTCCGGCCACATGTGGTGCTCGATTTGGTAGTTCAACCAGCCGTGCATGAAATCGTTGACGTCGCCCCCGGTGCGAAAGTTCGCAGAGCCGATAACTGCTCGCATGTAAAAGTCGTCCGTTCTCGGTTTCGTCTCGGATTCAAATCTGTAAATGTCGTCACCGACGTGGTTCGTCGCGATCACGATGAACGAGTGCAAGTTGGTGAACAAATCCGCCAATAAAGTCGTCGCCAAAGTGGCCATGGCCATTTGCGCGCCGCCGATGGCGTAACCAACCGCCGGCAAGACGCCAAACTGAAACGTCGCGTACGGCGCGAAGCACTTGGCGGTTTCAATAATCGCGCCAAAGTTCCCCTGGAACGCAGATTGGACCGTCGTCAATACCGTGGACGGCATCGACCCAGTCGTGTACGGTTGGTACGATTCCTCGCCTCTCTTTTCCGCCTCTCTCGCTCTTCTCGCGAACAACTCCTTCATCGTGTTCGGCGCGTAGTAAAACCACTTCCAAATCACGGACAACGCGGCAACTTGCATGTATCTCGCCCACATCGGCATCGGCCCTTCTCTCGTCGTCTTCATGTTTCTCTCGACCAAATCCGGGTCAGCATCCTCCCCCAACTGATAGTGGTGCAAGTGGTTGTGTTCCACGTCCCACGCCTCCGGCATCATCCAATCCATCCAGTCGATGATTCTGTTCCACGGCCCTCTTGCAAACTTCCTTCGGTGAAACCTCCCTTTAATCTCGTTCCCTTCCGTCATGGCCGCGTTATACCCACCGTGGCACACGTGGTGTCCAACCATCGTCCATCTCGCGCAAATCGCCGTGGACATCATAAACGCGCCTAAAACGTTCGCCCCAAACGCTTGCGCCACGCCGAGTTGCGGCAGTAAAAACATAACCCCGAGTCCGCCGTAGTAGCACATGTTCGCCCATCCGAGGATCTTCTTCAGGTGCTTCACGTCCTCTTCGTGGTACTTATCCGAGCGTTGTTCTTTTTCAACCTGTTATTCGTGTTAAAAATGTCATCATCGTCATTGAAGCGAAAAAAAGAGATCAGAGGGCTGCTTGTGAGTACGAGAAAGGATAAAAGGGGAGACATTTGCGCCGAAAAGTCATCCATCCTCTAGAGAGGTTCTGGCGAGCGTCTCGCCCGAGATCTCATCGCGCCAGAGGGAAGGACGTAAAACGTACAAAACCACGCTCTCTTCTTCCCCTTAAAAGCGATGAAACGATGCCGCGATCGAGGACAAAGCGGAGGACAAAGCTTTCAAAACGAACACAATCCACTATCCTTATCACCACCGGGGGAAAAGGACGTCGTTTGAATTCAAGGGACGAGAAACGTACCTCTCTGATCTCCTTCGCCCACCCGGCGAGGTCAAAATTCTCCCGCCATTTCCCGGTTTCGTTGTACGTCATCGTTTGCATCCGTTCGTTGACTTCGGGAGACGGCATCGCGATCGCGGGGAGTCGGAACGAATTCTTCGTCCTTCGTTCCATCGACGTCACGTGAGACCGCATCCCATCGCGACGGGTGACGGTGGAAGCGGCAGCGGCGCGATGATTTTTTCTCGACGTCGCGGGGGACGATCTCGCCCCAGTCGTCGTCGCTCCGACGAGTGATGCAGAGGTGCGTTGAATGGCAATCATTTGAGTATATAAATAAACGGAATACAGAGAAGGGGAAGTGGAAGAAGTGCGTAAAAAGTGTGAAGCGCTGAAACGCCGCCCGAGAAGAAAGAAAGTTTTTGCTGCGCGTGCGCGTTTGTGGACCGCTCGTACCGACGAATCTTTTTCAGTGCAAATGGGGTGCTCTTTTTGAACGTCTCGGAGTGTGCAAATGTGTGCTCTTCGCACCAAAGGAGGGGTACTCGAGCACGAGCAAGGAGTACAAAAATGTGATGGACCTCAAAAAAACAAAAAAAAATCAAAACGCATTTGGAGTCCAACACACAAACTGGTACAAAAGAGTGTCTGTCGGTTACGCGAAGTTCCAGGTACCGGAGCATTTACATCGACTGGCAGAGAAGCTACGACGAGTAAAGGTGATGTGCGAGAGAAATGTGCGCGCGCGTGTGTGTGTGTGTCTGTGTGTACTACTACGCTGTGTGAATAAAATAGTGCACTTAAACGGGTTCGCCTAAAAACTCCAAGACTTCTTTCAACGCTTCGATGAACTTATCCACGTCTTCTTTGGTGTTGTAAATGTACAAACTCGCTCGAGCGCTACCGAGGACGTCTAAGTGTCGGTGCAACGGTTGCGTGCAGTGGTGACCGCTTCGACAGCCGACGCCGTGGAGTTGGTCGAGTAAGGTGCAAACGTCCGAGCAGTTGACGCCGTCGACGTTGAAGGCGGCTAAGGAGGCGCGTTCGAAGTTTTTGCCAGTTTGAGGGTTTACTTTCAGTGGGTTTGGACCGTATATGCGGACGTTGGGGATGTTTTTGAGGAGTTCGGAGTAGAGGTACGCACCGAGTTCGAGTTCAAACTCGTGGACGCGGTCCATGCCTATTTTGGAGAGGTAGTCGCACGCGGCGCCTAAAGCGACGGCTTCCGCAATCGCCGGAGTGCCGGCTTCAAATCTACCCGGCGGTGGTGCGTACGTAGACTTTTCCAAGTAGACGTCTTGGATCATTTCGCCGCCGCCCATCCACGGCGGCATCTCGGACAACACGTCGTACTTGCCCCATAAAAACCCAATACCGGTTGGACCGCACATCTTATGACCGCTGGCGACGATGAAATCTGCCCCTAACGTTTGCACGTCTACCGGCATGTGCGGAACGCTTTGACACGCGTCTAAAACTACCGTCGCGTTGACGCTCTTTGCCGTTTTCACGATCCTTTCCACGTCGCTCGTAAAACCGAGCACGTTCGAAACGTGCGGCAACGACACCAGCTTCGTCCTCGCGTTCACCGTTCTTTCCAACTCCTCCAAGTCCAAACATTCGTTCTCATCCAATCCGATAAATCTCAACACCGCGCCTTTCCTTTCCGCCAACAACTGCCACGGCACGATGTTCGAGTGATGTTCCGCCACGGATAAAACGATTTCATCCCCTTCCTTAATGTTTGTCTCCCCCCACGTGTTTGCGATTAAATTCAAACTCTCGCTCGCGTTTCGGGTAAACACAATCTCTCTGTCCGTTTTCGCGTTGATAAACTTTCCAACTTTCGCGCGGCTTTGTTCGTACGCATCCGTCGCCTTTGCGGATAAGTAGTGCACGCCTCGGTGGACGTTCGCGTTTGCGGTCGCGTAAAACTGCGCGTGCGCGTTGAGAACTGCGAGAGGTTTTTGAGACGTCGCCGCGGAGTCTAAGTAGACGATTGGCGTTCCGAAATCGTTTTCCGACCGGAGGATTGGAAAATCGTTTCTCACTTCTTCGCTCAAGGATGATGAAGACGACTTGGTTTTTGCTGCGGTGTTTGTCTTTTCCGACGAGATGCTTCTTTTAAAAGAATTGCGTCTGCCGTTGTGTCTGCCGGAGGTGGACAAAGAGCCTCCCCGCCTGAAGGAGGAGAGACACGTTGCGTGCGCGTTCGCACGAGTCGCCGCCAAAGAAGCCATGATTCTCCGAAAAAAAGTGACGTCTACCGCATCGAAAGGAAACCGAAAACAAGCAAAAATATTCACATCCAAAGCTACGCGCTACTACTTATCTAAAGTCTCTCTCGGAACGTACGCCCAACCTTCCGGCAACGTGCTGTTCGCCCGAATTGCTTCTTCGTCACTCATGAGCGCGGTAGCTGGAGCTCGACTTCCATTTCTGGACGCGCGGACGGAGCCGCGTTTACCTCGACTCGCGCCTCGAGCGTACGCGGTGGATCGCGCTTTTTTGGGAGTCCCGCCGTTTGATCCCGGGTGGGATAAGTCCGGGTTTGACGTCGGGGGGAGTTTGTTTGGGAGGATACCGTCGAGGAAAGATGCGTCGCTGCTGTAGCTGCTCTGGTGTTGGAGTAATCCGGCGGAGTTGGAGGTGGTTCCGACGCCGAGACCGAGAGCGTTGGCGGTAACAACACCGCCGCCGCCTTGATTGTGAGCAGATTCGCATTCGAGACGCATGGATCTCTGCATAGCTCTCAACGCGCTAAGCATGGAAACTTTCCCGCGTTTCCCATCCGCAGACGCGCGAACGGTTTGAACCATGATCTCATTTTCGTTATCCGTGAGCGACAACTTGGCAACTTGGACGCCTTTGCTTTCGTCTTTTTCTCTTTGGATGGGCGAGTGCCGGTCGCAATACGCCCTCGGTTGTCTTTTGGAAGAAGTGCTGCCGTCGGAGAAACGGGCGTGCCAACCAGCAGCTCTCGCGCAGCACAAGTGGAACCGCGCGCGACAACTACCAAACGCGCACGTCGCAGCGCATCCGCCTCTTCGCGAATAACAAAGCGTGCACGAATTTGACAGGATAGGCGTATCGATTTGCGGCGGTTGCGCGACAGCGACAGTTTGAGCGGCGGCTCTATTGGTCGGCGTTCCGGAGAAGTGAATAGTTCCACCAAAAACGGTTGGATTAATCTCTACGGAATCGGCGAACGGGTTCGTCGTCGCGCCTCGGACTAATTCCGCGCACGACACGTGGACCCACGCCGTCGTTGTCGAATTCTGTTGATTGGCTCTCTGCGAAACTGGAAGCGTGAGGGATGCTTTCTTCATGGCGCCAAGTTTCGCGGGACACAAAATACACGAAACGCTTTTCCCCTGTGCTCGTAATTTCTCGTCGGCGGAAGTTAACAAAGGCGAATGTGCCGTGCGTTTTTGCGCATCCGGCCAAGATCCGTAGCCGCTCCCGTGATTGTGCGCACACACGTCGCAGACGAAAGATTTGTGCTTTTCGTTCTTCTCGGATAAAACACCGTAACACTCGTCGTGCACCGTAACGTCGCATCCGAGACACCGGTAGATTGTTTTATCCTTGACTACTTTCGCGGGACAACACGAGTTCGCGCAGACGTTGCACACGTCCAAAACAGTTCGACTCGTAGAGGCGTGTAAAGGATCGAGAAGTTGGAACAAATTTCTCGCGTCGACGGTTCCGATAGCAATACCTTTGTTATTTTGATGATCGGCGTTCTTATCTAACGATCGCTCCGTAAACGAAGACTGTTTCGACTCCAACGCGTTCGCTTTCGGACTCGTTCCGAAGAAGCCGGCAACTTTACCTCTCAATCCTAACACTTGTAACGCGGCGTTGGCCAAAGCGACGCCGCGCCGCGGGCGAGAAACGTTCGCCGATTCATCCGGCATTTCAGGAATCACGAGTTGATCCGGATTCACGTCCGGATTACCGGTCGCTGCCGCAACCTGTTCCCCGAGATGGCGGCGAAACGCTTGGCGTTTGGACTCTTCCGCTGCTGCGGCGGCTTTTTCAAACGCTTGCTGTTGATCTCTCGCGCGCTTCTCCCTCTTTTCCTTCCTCCGTGCTTCGCGGATGGTGTTGACGAACGCATTCGCTTCGCTGATGCCAACGTATCTGTTCTCAAACCACGTCGCCTCTTCTTCAATCTTGCCGGTAATTTCTTGGAAGAATTTCGTCAAGTTTGATCGATTGGCGTTGATTTGATACAGAAGCTCGTATTGGCACGTGAGCAATTCGTTCTCGACGTCATCGCACGGAGCGCACGAAACCAACTCTGGGTTGTTTGAAAAATACTTTTGTAAACGCTTCAACTCGTCCTTCGCATCTTTCGCCGTCGGATCGTCCTCTTCGTCGCTTTTGCTTTTATCTTCATCATCACCTCCGTATCTTTGCATCGGAACGACGGCTAAAGACGGAAACTTGACTTTACCGTTGGTATCGGGCGAGAATGGTGATTTGAGGGTTTTGTTGACTTTCGGCGTCGTCGTCTCTTCGTGACTCCTTCCTTTTCGCGCCGGCGTTTTCTCGTTCTTCCGCTTCTTCGTTTTCGAGGCGGACTTTTTCTCTTTCATTTCTTCCGCGCATTCCGCTGCGACATCCTCGAGCGCCTCTTCTGCCTTCCGCTTCTTCTCCATAATTTCATCTTTGATGCGTTCGCGCAACTTTTCACACCGAAACTGCGCCTCATCCGTCCCACAAGTTGCCTTGGCGTGATCCGAGCCTTTTTCGCACAAAGCGCACGCTTTCGCTCTCTTCGACGCGCTCTTATTTCCTTTAGCTCCTCTTCTTCCCGCCGGTATCTTTCGTTGTCTCGAGGGCGTCTCTTCTTCCTTTTCTATGGTTGCGGTAAACTCGGGCGTTGTGAATGCCGTTTGCATGAGTTGCAGAGTGTGCGGGTGCGCGGCTTCGCCCAGAGCTATGCGCTCCACCGCGTCGTGATCGCCGGATGCGCCAAACGTCGCCCGAATGCGATTCTCGAGTTGTACCTTCTTTGCGAGTATTTCTTCTTTCGTTTCCATGAAAGAAGATCCACTCATCCCACGCGCATTCGCTTTCTCCGCTTCCTCCAACTTTATTTGCGCTTCTTGTTGTTGCAGAAGCAACAGTTGTTCTTGTTGCTGTTTTTCTTCTTCTTGTTGCTTCAATTGTTTCGCTTTCGTCGTCCACGCGCTCTTCTTGCCTTTCTTCGCAGCCGTGCCTTTGCGTTTCTTCGTTACGGTCGCGCCCATCAACTTCGCATTAGCTCCGTACCCAACACCCGCGTTGTTCGTATCCTTCACCACGACCACATCTTTATCAAATTTCCTCCCGTGGTTCTCGATGGCTTGTTTTCGTCTTTCGACAATTTTTACCACAATCTCCGATAACCATATCCGCGCACGCATGACGATTAAATCGTCCTCGGTCAGCTCCTTCTCCTCTTCTTGCGCGGCTAACGCTAACTTTGTCCTCGAGCTACTCCTCGAGGCGACTTTCTTTGCGGGCGCTTTCATCCATCTATCGCGCGCTTGTTTGTCGCCGTTGAAAATATCTTCCAAAAACGACGCGGCGATGTCCTCGTCCTCTTTATCTTCATCGTCATCTTCGTCGTCTTCTTCGTCGTCGCTTTCTTTCCGCAACAAACTTCCTATTTCTCTCGACATGGCTAAAAACGCAAAACACAACTCTCGAATTTCGTCGCTTTGCAAACAGTCAAACGACTGCGTCGCTCTCGTCGCTTCTTCCCCTAGCGGTTTGAACGCGTCAAAAGGCGACTGTAAAAGCAGTAAAGGCGCCGCACCCAGCGCCGGCGCTTGCTGGTGTTGGAGTGGGAGTTGTTGGCCACTCGTCGTCGCCGCGGCTCCTGCCGCCGCTCTCCTCAACCGTTCCTCTTCGCTCACCCCCTCCTCGTTGTTGTTGCCGTTGTCGTAGTCAAAAATCATCATCCCGTTCCTATTCCCAATTGGCGGTATCTTCAACGCCTGGTCGTCTCTCCAGTTCTTCGTCGGCAACACTCTCGCCACATCGTTCGCTCCGACCCTCCGAAACACTTCCTCCGCCCACCTCCACCACGAGGACGTCTTCGTTTTCGTCAGCATCGTCGGCGCGCCTCCTTTGTGTTGCTTCAAAGCGCTCTTCTTCTTCCCTCCTCCTCCTTGAAAACTTTTCCCGCCGCCCGCCGCGCCGGCCAAGTTGCCAAAGCTCCCGAAACTCTTCTTTTTACTCTTAAAACTACCCCCGCTCTTCTTCTTAGCTGGAAAAGAAGACGAAGGTTGACTACTTCTCGCCGAGGCTTTCTTCTCCATCTCGTCGACGCCGTGCGCTTCCGCGAGCGTGTACGGCGCGCGTTGCAACGCCAACGTCGCCGCTCCTCCTTCTCCGCGATGATGATAAAAATTCCTCCCATTACTCTCCTTCTCTCGACCATGTCTACTGCGATGATGATGATGAGAAGCATCGTCGTCATCCTTCAAATCTCCTCCATCGTCATCTCGTTTACGTTTTTGTTGTTGTTCTCGTTGTTGCATCATCATCATCATCATCATCCCGAACCCATTGTTGTATTCCGAAAGCAGTTGTTGCGCGTGATGCCCTCTCGGTAACCAAGAAACATTTTCTGCTTCCAGAACGTCCTCGTGGAGGCGGAAGAGCTCTTCTTCCAGCGCGTCCAAGCGGAATTCGATCGGAACGTCGCGTTTCTCCTCCATGTTTGGTGCTCTCTAAAACCTAAACCCTAAACTACAGAAAGCCGCTCTAAATTCTCTCTCTTTCTTCTTTAAGGAGGACAACAAATACCACCCAACCACCTCTCTCTTCAAAAAAGTCGTTCCTCCCACGTCGTCGTCGTCGTCTCTCTGACGACAAAACCTACAACAAAAAAGGAGAAATCAAAGAGAGAAGAAAGGGGTGGTGGTGGTGAGACAACAACGCGCTCCCTCAAACGTAGTTTATGTGATGATGATGTTTGGGAGGAGGAAAAATTTGATCTCTGCTTTTTATGTTTAGGGTCTTAAACCCTAACAGAGACAGGGTTCTTTTCTCTCTCTCTTTTTTCTTCATTTTTCTTCCTCTTTGTTTGTCACAAAAACACACTTACGTTTGTTTGTTCTCTTCTTTGAGAAGACGCGCGAAATATAATAATGAGACGACGCGATGATACTGCAGAACGATAAGAATAGGAGGGTGGTTTTTATCCTGGGCTCGACCGGTGTCGGGAAGACGAAGGTCGCGGAAGATATCGCGGTGAAGATTTTAATGGAATCTTCATTTTCGGAGACGACGAACTCGGAGACAAAGAAGGTAAAGAAGAAGAAGTCTGATGATGACGATGACGATGATATCGATGACCAGATGGTGACGATCGTGAACATGGACGCGTTGCAAGTGCACGAGGAACTGCCGATCGCGACCGCGCGAGTTTTGGTAGAGGAAAAGGAGGAGAAGAAGAAGACGAGAGGGGAGGTGGTGCACGAGTTGTTCGGGGTCGTTGGGATCGAGGAGGAGGAGGAGACGAGGACGAAGAAGAAGACAAAGACAAAGAAAAAAGACGTGCGGTGGTTTCGTGCATCATTTTTAGAAATCGTGGAGAAGATTTGGACGAAGAGGCATGGAAAGAGGAGCGTCGTCGTATGCGTCGGCGGTACGCCGTATTACGCGAAAGCGGCCATGTTGAAGACTTTTTTACCTGAACGCGAGGCGTCGATGCCGGATACATCGGACGATGACGACGACGACGACGACGACGTGGATATACTTTCCTTGGAAGAGAGACGAGCGATGCACGAGAGATTGCGCGAATTGGATCCAAAAGCAGCCGCGCGTCTGCATCCGAAAGACGCGAGACGCGTGAGAAGGTATTTGCAAATAGCCGAAGAGGCAAACGGCGAAGAAAGTTTGTTGCCTTCAACGATATTTCAACGCAAAAAAGACAAAGCAAACGACGACGAACGAAAACAGCAAAACGAGCAACAACTGATGTTTCCACCTACCGTGACGAGAGTGATACACGTGGTCGCGGAGAACGAGGCGTTGGAAAAGACGCTCGAGACGCGCTTGGAGCGAATGCGCCACGACGGCGTCGAGAAGGAGATTAAAACGTTCATCGAAACCTACCCGACCGCCGCGAAATCAAACACAGGTGTGGCGCAAGCCATTGGCGTTCGAGAGTTTCTGGACGAAACAGATGACGACACAGAAACACGATTCGAGAAAATGTGCGCGCGAACGAAACGTTTAGCCAGACGCCAACGCAGACAGTTTGCAAACATGGTAGAATCGAGCGAGTTTCGTTCCGCGCCGACGATCGAAATAGACGCGACGAAAATGCACGAGATGCTGGCGGCATCACCGCCCTCGTCCTCGAAGGCGAACGCGTTTTGGGAAGACGAAGTCGTCTCCCGAGCGGTACGATTCATTACGGAGGAGTTTGTCGACGACGTAAACGCACCATCGACGAAAAAGAGCACTCGCCGCGATGTTATTGTTGATCTCGAGGAAAACAACGACGCGTGGATTGAACGCGCGTGCGAAGCGTGCGGCGATCGAATTTTCCGCGGCGATCGCGATTGGTTGGCGCACACGTCCTCGAAAAGACACAAAAATCGCGTTCGAAACTTGAAAAAGAGTCGAGAGGGAGAGCGTGGGAGTTTACATCCGAACAAAATAGCAGCAATATAACCGCGCCGCCGTGCGGCGGCGAGTAGTAAAAGATGACTGAACAAGTTTTTATTAGAACGTCTTAGATGATGATGTAATCACAAAATTGGTTACGTGTACACTTTATGCTTTTGCGAGAAGTAAGATTTTTTATTTGCCCCCAATGTAAGGCACCAACGTCGGCGTTTCTCTCTTATACTTTTGATACGCCTCTTCGTTACCCCACCTCTCGTCCGCGCTCTTCTCTAACAACGGAATCCCGCTCAACTGCGTGATTAAAAACGTCACCAGCAACGGCGACAGGACGCACCCGATGATTTCGCCGGCGCCGTATTTCGCCACGCCGGACAACCCCACCATACTCAACCCGGTCCATAAAGTAATCTCGCCGAAATAGTTCGGGTGTCTCGAAACGCTCCACAAACCGCTATCGATGTATCTTCCCTTATTCCTCTCGTCCGCTTTGAACGCTCTTTTTTGTTGATCGGCGACCGTTTCCATGGTCAATCCGACGGCAAAAATGGCAAACCCGATCCAATCTAAAGCTCTCAACGGTCCTTGCGTCACCGCGTTCGCGTTGATCAAAATCACCGGCATCGCCGTCACCAGCACCCAAATCCCTTGTATGAACCAATAAATCCCAAACGTCGCCGGGTCTTCTTTAATCCCGTCGAACCTTTTATCCCCTCCGTCTTTATGCACCCGCGTGACGAGAAACGCGCCCAAGCGCATCGCCCACGCCAACAACGCCGTCGTCGCCAACGCCGCGCGAGGTTCCCCGTTCGTGCACGCAAACGTGGAAACCGCGACCGCGGCAAACGCCCCGGACCCGCACAAATCGTAATACTTTTCCGTTTTCATCGCGCTCGATATCGCCCAACCGACGAGTTGGATGCCAAAATCAACAATCGAAGCCGCGCCGACTATCCACGCCACGGACACCATGTTTGTTGTTGTTGATGAGAACACAGACAAAGACGATGACGCCGCCGCCGAAAACGACGCCAACTGAGGACCAACGGGAGGAAGCGACGCGAAAAACAACCCTTCCGTACCTCTCGCTGGTGTTGGTCTTCTCGTTCTCCGATGCGGCGACAAAGAGGACAGACTTAAACTCGGGGAAAATCTGTTGTCGTTCAAAGACGGATGACGATGACGACGACGACGACTTGGAATAAAACGCGTTCCTTCCGTTCTCAAAAGTCCTCCTCGAGCACAAAAGCTGGCAAAAGCAGCGCGCGCAGTTTTCGAAGGAGAGGATAAAGACGAGGAAATGAAAGAGGACGCGAGCAGCGAACGAAGACACCGCGAGCTGCTTCCTCTCAGCATCCACCGGAAGAGAAAGACA
>Ga0255765_1003661_pt1 | contig 16148 bp, 23 predicted proteins | sample 041ome_8_FD_179965 | JGI IMG/M metagenome (GOLD analysis project Ga0255765, IMG submission 179965) | Coastal salt marsh microbial communities from the Groves Creek Marsh, Skidaway Island, Georgia - 041407BS metaG (version 2) | ecosystem: Environmental > Aquatic > Marine > Intertidal zone > Salt...
ATGGATGGATGGATGGATGGATGGATGGATGGATGGATGGATGGATGGATGGATGGATGGATGGATGGATGGATGGATGGATGGATGGATGGATGGATGGATGGATGGATGGATGGATGGATGGATGTCCAAGTCCAAGTAAGATTTAGAATGACCGGTCTGGCTGCCCAGCCGGTCTCATCAGGAGATTTGATGGGGAACAAGACATACCTAGGGTATAGCTGTCCTACTCCACTCATGCAAGGTGGATGCGCTACTATACCCTAGGTATGTCTCGTTCCCCATCAAATCTGCGGATGAGACCGGCTGGCCCAGCCAGAGACCCATCATTAAATTAAAATTCGTCTCTCTCTCTCTCTCTCTCTCTCCGTAAACATGGGTGGTATTGACCTCAGTCTGCAAGTGGTACTGGACTCCAGTAACTACCGCAAGGTCTCATCGACCGACTTTAACGGGCTTGGGGTTCCTCGATGCCTGACATGGATGTTTGGCGATAAAATCCTTCGTACTGATGATGATGATGTTGAGGCGATCACTGTCGAGTCATCCATGACAGTGTTGAGCCTACCCGATATGCGAGAACACTGTGGATTTTACGAATTCTTCCAAGATGCCACCGGCTCCCCATGGCGTGGCGACGTGTACACCATACAAAAAGGAGCCATCCTCTATTGGCTGACGAAGTTGTATGTCGACATCCTGAATGGAAGTCGCAGGGGAGGACCCGTCCCTTGGGTTGATTATGCCGGGCGCATGTCGCACGTGAAAGAGTGGCTCGAAACGACGGTGATTTGGCCTCATCTGAGTAAGGGAAAAGATGGGTGCTACAGTGTTCCAGACGACATCTTCAACCCCCAACTTCCCGAGTGCAGCCGTGTCCGTTTCCGTAATGCCCGCTGGGAAGACAATGGAGGATACCTCAAATGGCAATGGCAATTGAGTGTATGAGGAGTTCATCACTATCGATGGGTTTTCGAACCAAATAGTGTGACGGAAGCGTACGAACGACCTCTGTAACGGCGACAATCCTGCGTTGTTATGCTCAACCAGCGGATGAGCGAGCGCAACTGGCTGCATCCCAGCAAAAGGACGTTAATGCTCGTTAATGCTCGTTACATTCACGTGAATCCATTGCAATCAACCTGCCATACACCTTCATCGTAGGTGACTGCGAATTCAATCTCGTTTGAATCAAAGTCGTGCTCATCTTCGTCCCACCTTACCCAGAGGGCCATGATATCTCCCTCGATGGCATCTCCGTCAGCCTCCATCTCGCAGACGTCAAACTTAGAGATCATCTCTTTCTCAACCTCATCCATGATTTGGTCATACGTCTCCGTATCAGAGACCTGTTCTCTGGTGAGGCGACGCATCGCGGCCTCCAGCATGGCGGTGATATTTTGCTCGCGTTGATCCTCCTCGCTCATTGAGTCTGTGTGTGCGCGTGTGTGTGTGTGTGTGTGTGTGTGTGTGTGTGTGTGTGTGTGGATCGAACCCGAGTGACAGTACTTGTAGTTTGTTCTGCCACACGGTTAGAATTCCCCCGGCCTACAACCCGTCGTCGTCGTGACCTGCTATACCCTAGGTATGTCTTGTTCCCCATCAAATCTCCTGATGAGACCGGCTGGGCAGCCAGACCGACCATATTGAATTAACATTCGTCTCTCTCTCTCTTGTTGCACACGTCTACTATGAATCATATGCAAGTCGAAGCGGACGGTTGGACGATCAAGGGCGGGTTTACTCAAGCGTTGTTTCCAGGCCAAAACACACCTTTACCAACCAAGATCACGGCGTATGTCATGGCGACTGATATACAGATGGAGTTTAACGTCAACGAGCGTGGCCAGGTTTATATCCCGAGGGACGGTCCAAACTGGGGGTATGTGAGACATGTGGCATTCGTGAGGGAAGATGACAGGATACTGTTCTTTCCCATCAGAAGTGAATGATAGGTCTCTGTGATGTCCTAGCCTCGTCGTACACGTTTGAGCACAAGATGATGTAATCAGCGACTGTACGTCCCAACGACATCTATCTGTGCCACAGATCACGCGTGATCAGCAATTTGAGAGTGACCGCGAGCAAGCAAGCCGACATCGTATCCATCATCCCCTGTTATGAGTGACACATGTAAAACTATCCAAGCACCACACGAGATGCGTGTGACACATGAGCGTGTAAAAGTGACACATCGCGCCGTGCCTGTGACGGGTGTGGATGCCGTGTGCCACGTACGGTTCTGGGTGTGACAGGCTTTCATCGCGTTGTGACATGCATGGTCTGGATCTGTCACTGTGGGCGTCACGTATGAGAGCCTGTCACTACCAAAGGAGACTGGCCACGGACTGCGCGCCCACTGGACTGACACGGGAGGTAAAGCCCTCTCACATACGGCTCACATTGGGACACAGCCGCCGGGTGGACGCCGTGCATGGTACAGACGTCACAGGCGGCGCACGTAGTGGGATCATGTGTGGGAGCCTACCCTATCATGGACCTGGACATACCCTGACGATGCGCCCCTGTCATCGTCAGTTTAAAACTTCGAATTTCGTGTAAGCCGCGTACACACAGTCAAATCATGGCCAGGACCAAGAAAACCGCCAGGCCGTCTGTAGGAGGCAAGGCTCCGAGGACGCATCTCGCGACCAAGCAATTCCCAACGTGCAATCGTGGGGGGGTCAAAAAGCCGGGCAGAACGGCGTTGATGCATGCTGCCATGAACGGCCACACCGACATCGTGAACGCATTGGCAGGCAAGCACAACGCTTCCGTAGAAGTTGCTGATGACGTGGGCAGGACGGCGCTGATGTTTGCTGCCATGAACGGTCACACCGACACCGTGGACGCATTGGCAGGCGCCCATAACGCCGATGTAGATGCCACTGATGATAATGGCACGACCGCGTTGATATTTGCTGCCATGAACGGTCACACCGACACCGTGGACGCATTGGCAGGCACGCACAACGCCGATGTAGAAGCCGTTGATCAATTCCCTGCCAGGACGCCAGGACGCGTCGACATCCTATACCCTATCATGGACCCGGACATACCTACCGACGATGCGCCCCTGTCATCGTCAGTTTAAACAATCGAATTTCGTGTAAGCCGCGTACACACAGTCAAATCATGGCCAGGACCAAGCAAACCGCCAGGAAGTCTACAGGAGGCAAGGCTCCGAGGAAGCATCTCGCGACCAAGTATATCCCAGGAGGTAATCGTGGGGGGGGAGTTAAAAAGCCGCACAGGTACAGGCCGGGGACCGTCGCCCTGCGTGAGATCCGTAAGTTCCAGAAGTCGACTGATCTTCTAATCCGCAAACTGCCGTTCCAGAGGCTCGTGCGCGAGATTGCCCAAGGCATCGTGGTTGGAGATGTGGCGGGCGGAAAGGTGACCAGGAATGTCACCCTTGCGAACGACACTCAGGCGATGAGGTTCCAGTCTTCCGCCGTCCTGGCCCTCCAGGAGGCTGCCGAGGCCTACCTGGTCGGCCTCTTCGAGGACACAAACCTGGCTGCCATCCACGCCAAGCGTGTGACCATCATGCCGAAGGACATGCAATTGGCGCGCCGTATTCGTGGTGACTGCCAAACTCTCTCGTGATCTCGATCGTTACATTTAAGTCGTACTACCGTTAGTGTCCCCGTATCCATAGAGCGCACTCAATACTGTAATCAAGCACGCTTCCCGTACATCCAGCGATGAAATTCGAGCAACACTCCGTTTCGCGTCGCCGGTTTGTGGTAGGCCTCCTCATCCTCCGAGTCGTAGCCGAGCACGGAGGTGACCACATCATCCTCATCGTAGTCTTCCATGCGGAAATCCCACCACCTGAACTCTACTATGTCAGGGTCCATTGGTCCCTCGATTTGGCCTACGGTGACCCCGTTACTACGGAACACCTGCTTGTCGAGAACTTCGAAGACCTTCTCCACCATCTCGTCAAATTCACCACGATTTGCGAACTTTTTCCCATCGAACACCTCTGTGAGCACCGTATAAGCCACGACGACGTGATGGAAAGGCTCAAGGGTGAACTCGTGCTTATCCAGAGATTCGAAGACCTCTTCCAAATGTTCGCGAGTTTTTTCCGGTGATTTTCCGGCGATGACGTCCCTTGTCACCTTGCGCACGGTCGCGGTGATTTGCTTGGTGGTTTGCTTGGTTTCCATGATGAATGATACGTCGGGGCGGTATAGGCTGGTGGTATACAAAGTATTCTGTCTGACCAGTTCCATATTCTGACCGGCGAGTCTCGCGTGAATCTCGCGACTCGGACATACCGTCCCCCAATCTGACGATAAAGAAGAAGAACGCGTCGATATGCTCCTGACCTGGCTTTCTGGAATCGACAGTGTTTCCCCCCTCCGCGGATACGTATCAGAATGTCAGATGCCATGTATCAACGCTTTCTTCTACGCTGAGTAGTACATGTATGTAATCTCTTACAGTGCACGGCCTAAAATTCAACTTTCGAGCGCACGTACGACGTTGGTAAGTCCCCTTGTCCTCGCCAGCGTCAACGCAGTGTTTCCATATGGGTCCTCTACAACCGCGGCGTTGTGTTTCTGTTTCAATGTGATCGCGGTATCCGCGTGTCCATAAAACACTGCAAGCATCAGAGCCGTCTCTCCCTTCTTTCCTCGGGCGTCCACATTTGCTCCGCGCGCAGCAAGCGCGATGACAGTCTCCGTATGCCCAAACGAAGAGGCGTGTAGCAACGCCGTTCTTCCATCTGACATGTCCACAGCGTCGACGCTCGCATGGAACGTGTCGATGAGATATTTGACGACGATCGCATGTCCCTGCATGGCGGCAAGGATGAGCGCCGTCCGCCCATCATAGTCCTTCACTGCATCAACGTGGCTGATACGTCCTGAGTTGATCAACTTGCTCACGTCATCGACTTTCCCGTCCGCTGCAGAAAGCAGAAACGTCGCCTCGGGATCGTGGTGCGCCACATGTTCGAAGCCACCATTCCACATCAGACCAACCGCGTTAAGCCTGTCAAAATTCACATCCTCAACCGACGTCAGATCCACCTCCTCCCCCTCCTCCCCCTCCTCCACCTCCTCCACCTCCTCCGTCAGGTCGACATACTCCTCTTGCTTAGCGACGACCTTGCTCTGTTTGGCATTCCTCTTCGTTTGGTTCTGGAGAAGTTGTCCCAACGCGTTTTGCATTTGCGCGGCATCCGTGACGCTCGAGCCGTGTCCGGCAACAACTGACATTGTAGAAAGCATGATCTGTAACGATAGAGAGAGAGAGATAATTGGAAGTGGGGAGTCCTACTCCACGCAAGCAAGGTGGATGCGCTACTATACCCTAGGTATGTCTCGTTCCCCATCAAATCTGCGGATGAGACCGACTGGCCCAGCCAGACCGGTCATTCTAACTTTTATTTACTGTGTGTTCCATCTGCACACCACTCGATGATTTTGAATCGCCCATTCAAGGACGCCGTGATTTCCGTGGCAAGGATCATCGAGGAATTCGAGAGAAACAGTCATGTTCTCCTCGACCAGGTCAAAAAGGCGTTTGACGGGTGGACTTGTCAGGATGACAGTGAAGAAGATTGGTGTTTTTCGACGCAAGGAATCACGGTGTACTTTGACAGTCCGAACAGGATCTTTGTGGAGTTCTCCTTTGTGGATGACATACATCTTACCGAGTCGGTCGACAAGAAGTGGCACTCGGTCGTCTACATGTCGTCCCTGAGGAATCCCAGCACCGTCATGTACCATCTCAAAGGTCCACCCACACCCGGAAGTGAATTCGAAAAAGCGCTCGGATACTCTGTGTCATCCGATGAGGAGGAGTTCATGCGCGTCGTCATTCACGCCATTCATCTTCCCGACTGCAAGATGGCGTACATCCACAGTGCGCTAGGACTGTTGGAATGATTTGATCCAGCCGGGAAGAAAATGCGACAACTGGGGATCGCTCTCTCTCTCTCTCTCTCTCTCTCTCTCTCTCTCTCTCTCGTGATCTCGATCGTTACATGTAAGTCGTACTACCGTTAGTGCCCGTATCCGTACAGGGTGCGTCCCTGCCTTTTGAGGGCGTACACCACGTCGAAGGCGGTGACGGTCTTGCGGCGGGCGTGCTCCGTGTAGGTCACGGCATCTCGTAAGACGTTCTCCAGGAACACCTTTAGGACACTGCGGGTCTCCTCGTAGATGAGACCAGAGATACGTTTGACCCCTCCACGACGAGCCAAACGCCTGATGGCGGGCTTGGTGATCCCCTGGATGTTGTCACGCAACACTTTCCTGTGGCGCTTGGCACCGTTCTTTCCGATGCCTTTGCCTCCATTTCCGTTTCCAAACATGAGTCTGTTACTTTGATACGGTCCCAATGCAAATACAACTAAGATTGTTGTGCGCGTGTCGGGGCGATCCGTGGTCTGGTCGGATCTCCTAATCTCGTGACGAAGAGATACCTTAGGGCACAGAAACCATGATTTAAGGCCGCGAGTGCGCTCGCTCCCCTCATAATCAATTCATTTTGAGAGAAAATGCTGTCACACGACGCGTTCCCTAAGCCATACGAACTGTACCATTCTTGTCTGCCTCGGGAGGAAAAGGTTCTCGCGTGGAGAGGCGTTGCGTACTCCGATGAGCAAAAACAGTATGCCATTGATGTGTACCGCGAGACCATGGAGATCGAGACGTTATCATCGGAGGCTATCGAACAGGTTGTAGAGGAATCATATCATCAACACATACGAGATTTGCCGAACATCATCAACGACCTGATGGAGGACAGTCAGATGACCGTCGTCGAGAAGGCAATGTTCGCTGATGATTTCTTCGTGATCCTCTCTTCTCCTGTCGCCCTGGAGTGCAACGGGAGGGAGATCCTCCTCGGCGATCTGGTGGTTGTCATAAAAGATCATCCCGAGTTGCCTTACCACTACAGCGTGGTCTTAGGTCTCTCCAGGAACGATGCGCTCATGTCTGTGGATGATCTGGTCGACGAGGGAATCATTGCCGACGTCATCAGAAGTGCCCATCCGGGCATCTGTAATTTTTTCGAGTTCTGAGCATGTAAGTACATACTACAACGAGACAGAGAGAGAGAGAACACGCTCGCGGGGCGATCCACATGTTGCAATCCAGACGCGTCCTCCGAAAGGACGCGTCTGTTTTCGTGAATCGCAGATACCCTCTCTACTTTCCTTCTTCTTCTTCTCTGCCTCCTCCACTCCTTTTTTTTAGAAAACGAGAGCACCCACCAACACGCCGCAGCAAGTATATATAAACCGCGCGGTATGGTACAGACAAGGACAGGAAAGGGCACCGTGTCCGAAGACTTGCAAATGCAGTGGGAGAGAGTGCAAACTCAGCGAGAGAAGAAGATCGACATCATCGTGGATGAGATGGTCCAGCGCCTGAACCGCGAGGGCGTTAACGGATACGGGGATATGTACGAATCCATCGTGCGTGACATTGAGAAGAAGATGAAGGCGGAATTTGGCATCACGCAGATCGAGTTGGATCATTGTGTCAATGACCCCCCCCGAGGATTAGGGGGAGATATGTCGGTCTTCCTCGTCGAGTGGGAGGATTACACTCAGTTGGATGAGTACACAGAGTTGGAGTATGTGATTGGTTATGACGAAAAGATGACGGTGACATCAACGAGATGGCACTATGAGGCCAATGGATGGATACTGTAATGTAATCGTTACAGGCACAGATGTGCATTGTAAAAGAAAGACTCGCGTGCATTATACGCGCCGGGACCTCCACCTCTTCTCCTGCGTCAGGATGGGCTTTGTGTCTCAACCAGAGTGACAAGTTTGTTAACCACGTCATCGATGAGCATGCCATGCATCTCTCACAATTAAAATCAAACAAGATGTCGTCACCGCCTCAAAGCCTTGTTAATGCATTTAAACGTCTCCTCGTCTCCACTGATGACGAAACGTTGTTTGGTCGGTTGCGACAACTGTTGCGGCGAGCATCGTTCGACGATGACTGTCAGCGCACGCATCTCCAATTGCTGGACCGGGGCGTCGACTTCCTCATGTGCTGGGCATCTATGAGGGCGGATGGATACGCTCCAGACGCCAATCGTCTCTATGCTGCCGTGCTCAGAACCATACCGCTCCCACATTTGTACCTGGCCGAGGAAGAATTCACGTCCCTTCCATCGCACCCGCCAGATTGCGCGTCCGTCACCTGATGCGAGCAGGACAGACCCGTTTTATTATGGCGGTGACTATAAACACGATGGGACCGATCAAGTTGTGGCTCGAGGGAGTATCTGAGAAGCCATCGTGGGTGGGTGACGATGACGTTGGTGCCGCTGTGCATGTGGATAAGAAGATCAAAGATAGACTATTGACGTTGTTCCGTGGTTGTTTTAAGACGCCTGTTACCAAGTGAGTGCATTGTGTAAGATTATCTAGCGTCATGGGAAGACATCATCATGTGGTATCGACGAGCATTGGGTCTTGCATTCTGTCTCCTTGTCACGGTCTTCCTGCTCTCCGGGAGCAAATCGGAAGACGACGAGGCGTTCGAGGCCGTCCGTGTCGCCGAAAGGATGGTATCCGACGACTTGTCCCGTCTCGGATTCGAAGAGCGTAGCGTATTGCGCGTGTCCATGACTGACCTGACGATGAGCCCGGTGGAAAAGAATGTCTCACTCATAGACGCGATCCAGGGGAAAGTTCGGTACACGTCGCGCGCCTCCGTCACGCCCACCCTGGAGGGAACCACACACGTCGTCAGGGCAAACGCCTTTGTGTTCGACGTGGAGAGCGAACGGCCAGACCAAATCAGGGCGATCGCCGAGGAGAAGGCTGCGTCTTTACAGGGTGCAATAACAAACACTTTAAAAGTGAAGGGGTGGTATGCATCTTAGTGTAATGACAGCGTGCGAGCAAAAATGGCTCAAGCAACTGCCTTGGGGTTCTCGACGGTCGGTTGGGAATCGTCGCACACGTCGGCGGACCCATCCCAGGCAGATTTGCTGGTGTACTTAACGACACTCTTCTTCGTGAACGTGACAGTGGTCGTGCCGCGATCCACGGTCTTGGGCGGATCGAGTTTTACGATCGCGCCCGTATAGCGGAGGATGATGCGCGTTCCTGTCTCTCTGAGAAGGATATCCTGGAAGCCGCGACTGGCGGCCTTTTCGGCCGCTCCACGAGGCGTTGTCGACGTGAACCTGCCGACACCTTTCATGGTCTTCGGATCGTGTAGCATGAAGACGCGCTTCTTGCGAACGGTACGAGGCTTGGCCGCGGACGGTTCGGTGGTTGGTGGTTGGACGGTCGGTTCGCTGGACATGACGTTATAATTCAATGATTATGACGTCTTGTTCTGACCACATACTCATTCGTACAGTGGTGGCTGCATTCAGATCACAATAAGAGCATGAATGAGACGGACGCCAAGGTGACGTGGCACACGACGAGGAATTTCCCTTCTGGGCTGAGCGGATCTTCGTTTGAGCCCAGGGTCTGGTTCATCGCTGCAAAGTAGGCTGCGTTGAACGATGTACCGAAATGCTTTCCGGGCTCGTGCCGGTCGAGCGACCGGTACAGCATGGCAAAGATGAGCCACAGCCACATTTGCACGGCTATGAGCCGAATCTTGCTGTTCGTATTCATCTGCCGTGGTTGTAAGTATGTAGACAGAATAAATACGCACCTCTAAATGGTGACCACGCGCCCACCAAACCTGGGAATGGGCGGTGCCGTGACAGGCATCGATTGTGTGATGACGATGCTCTTCTTCTTCCTCCTTTTCCTTCTTTCCATTCGTGCCGCGCGCTCTTCTGGTGTCCGATGAGAAGACGGTCGATGCGGAGACGTATCGAAGACGTACGATGCCGTCACGGCCTGTGGTAACGATGACGTTGCAGGCGCCGCCTGTGGAGGCGGTGGCGGTGCAGATGACGATGGTGTGACGGGGGGGACCGTGTGTTGTGTGTCCGCTTCCGACAGCGCGACGTGGTACGTTGGTTGCACCACGCTTCGACGATATAACTGCTGTGTCCCGATGCTGTGCATCATATTGCGAGAGATCTCGAATAGACGTGCTGGTGTGAGTGTATTAAAGTCGAGAGAAGAGATGAACGAGTGCCTGAGGATCATCACCGTCACGTTTTTTTGGAACATGTTCGCCAGGTCTCGATTTAAACGGATACGGAAAGCCTCTCGCGAGGGATACTCTTCGTTCTGTCGATTGGCGAACAAGAACGCTCTTGGGTTCTTCTCGAGGTTGTGAGCGATGATTCGAACCAACTGGTCAGGGAGGCTCCGATAAAAGCGGCCATACGTTTTGATTGTTTTGTAGTTATTCAGCACCATATACGATTTGTTGCTGGAGGATGATAGGTACACGAAATTGCGTTTGCTCTTGTTGAGCGCCTTTGCCCTCTTCTTGTCTATGGCGATGGCGATGTTTCCGTAATCGGCGCGCGCTGGTTCTATCAAGACATACATGGCAAGGATGAGATGCCGGTCGCTTCCGTACTCTGTCGAATCAAGGAACCGTTCGTATCGTTCCACTTCTGACCAGGTGACCCAGTTGTCGGCCTGCTTTTTCGTCGGTTCGAGATGCGCCGCCGCTTCGAACTGCATTTTATTACACTGTTTCAACGCTGTCGACCACAATGTTCGCGCGTGCTTGTACTGTTCCTCATACTCCGGGTAATGTTTATACAGTGAGCAAATCGTGGCTATCAGGAGTTTTTTTGTGCTGTGACTGATCTCCCCGGATCGATAGGCCTCATCCGCGACGACCAAGTACTTCTTTGGATTTGAGAGAATGACCACTGCATCTGTTGCCCCGGTCATCCTGAACCACCTGGCCAGGTTCGCACGGTACTGCTTTACCGACGAGGTGGTGACTGATGTGTTTACGAAATACGTGAGCGCCATGTCCAATGCAGATTTGCTATCCATGGTAGCCAAACACACACACTGATATATATATAGGGCAATATTTAGTTTATCGCCAATCGATTGACCTGCCGTTGACTTTCTTTTCTTGTCACATAGTATACAAGATGATGATGATGATCCAGCAACTGTTTGAGATGGAGACCCTGCCGAGCACTCTTGCGGTGTTGGCGCTCCTGGTGTACCTTGCAGGAAGGTATAGAACCAGCATCTGTGGCGAGGAAAACACGACGTGCAACGACTTCCTGAAGAACGCTGATATCATGGCGATGGTCTCTTCTGGATGTGCTGCCGTCCTCGTGTTGTGCATTTGTCTGGGATTTGTGACGCTTAGCGGAGGCGCGGGTGGACTGGGTGGAGGGTACGGCGGGGGATACGGCGGATACGGCGGATTCTAAATGACAAAAAGAAACCTGTCTAACATGCTCCAGGCTCGAACACACGAAGACTATGATACAGCGTACGAACGATTCGCGTGTGGGTGGAACAAGGTGTGTGAGACCAAGGAGATGAACATCTCCACGATGACCTTAACAGCCGTATTAAGGTCATCCTGGTCGTCTGAATCGTTGACGGACCGTCTGCGCGCGGTATCGGAAACGCCGACGACGCGATGTGACGTGACGGACCCGTCGTTTTCTTGTAAGAAGAGCACCTTTTGCGCTGGTTCCTACGATATCAGGCCTTTCCCGAGTGGGTTTCCCGGCATCCTGGTGAGGGTGTATGCGACAGGTCACGTACTGATTATGGGCTGCAAGACACCTGCACACGTCGTGACTGCATTACATGACGTCTGCGTGGTCCTGGACTGTTCGCACGACTTCCCGGTTGTCCGTCTGATAAATGCACACAGCGTGGCCAAGCGGAAATCTGTGCGACTGGATACGATCAGACAGCGTTTGTCGACGATCAACGAGGTCGCGCGTGTCGAACGTCCAGAGCGACAGAACCGTCTTCTGATACGTATGCACAGCGGTGTCAAGGCGTCTGTGTTTTCGTCCGGCCGGTACAGTATACATGGCAATGATTGGACGGACGTCGCGTCTGCGTCTCACCTGATAAAGAAGTTCTTGTACTGAGTGAATGTTGCGTGTCCAGGACTGTTCCATTCGTTGCCGGACCCCCCGTAAAAACTAACAAGGTTGATGTTGTTGATCTTCACATCACTGGAATCTCTCCAACGAACGTCGTCCACGCGTTTCGTCTTCCCGTTAACCTCCATCTCGAGGATACCGTCGTTTTTCTTTGGCGTGTTCATGACAACTTTGAACCTGATCGTGTTCCACTGCTCCTTTATGAGCGGGAACTCTTTGTCTTTTTTCCATACATCGTGTCCGGTCCTGTTGCCTGGGTCTGTGACAGCCTTATACTTTGGTCCCTGTAACTCGTACGCTTTGGTGGGATTTCCGCCGACTGGGATGTACACGTAGCCTATACAGAAGGCCGTCTTATTATCGTCAGATCTCCACATCGCACGGACTGATCCCTCATTGTTCGATTTGCTCCAGTCTCCGCCCGTAGCGCATCCGCGCGAGTTCGACCCCAGACAGAATCCGGGTAGTTTTCCTCCTTTCTTAAATTCGAAATGGGACGGGAAAAAGACAGAGTAGCCGAATTCAATAGAGTCGGCGGGCAGGTTGCTCGGGATAGCGGAGATCTTCGCTCCTGAACTCCCGGCATGTGCGTTCTTTGCATACCGCAATGTGAGAACACCATCGGAAACGCTGAGACGTTCTTTGTTCCCCACGGATTGAGTGTTCCACGGCTTCTTTTTATTGTGCAGGATATCGTCGAGCGGCAAGACATTTTTAGGTCCTCCGTCGCCACCGCCGCCGCCACCGCCACTGCCCGTCTTCGTCTGGCCTGACACCACGATGAACACGAGGAAAGCCATGACCAGCGAGGAGACGGAGCACAGGGCCGCGAACCCTATAATGAGTGCGGAATTCATGATGACGAATGCTTCTATACTGGCGCCTTAAAATAATGATGCGGTAAAAGAAGCGGACAAGAGATGGATGTGGAGATTCCTGACCCGACTTCTCCTCGGGGTGACGACGTTATCTACTGGAGTTTGGGGGCAGACAGTTCGTATATGTACATATGAGGTAAAACCGTATATAACGTGCTCGGAAGATGGGCAGAGTCACTACGGTCCTTTGGCAAACATCGTCGTCTCGAAGTGCTTGCCGAACGCGACTGCTCTGGTCGCGGCACTGGATTCCTGTGCATGTGACGCCGGGTTAGGGTTGTTTGATGTAAACGCCATCAACTACTCGATCACCACGCGATTTGTCATGTCCACGCCGTATGCGTCTGTACGGGTGCGCCCGGAAACGGACACTGATGATTTCGACCTGTGGACCGTGTTTAGCCCGTTCGAGCCGACGTTGTGGCTCCTCGTGATGATCACACCCCTGGCTGTCGCCATCGTGATGACGTTCTTCTCCTGGACGATCAGCAAGTATAAGCGGAAGAAATTCCAGTGGCGCGTCCTGCCGCAGTTTGCGTTTCAGAACATGCTCAGCCTTCTTAACGACTACACCCACATTGAATACCTGGATTGGGCTGGAAAACGACCGTATATGGTGGTATTAAAGTTCTTTCTCCAGTCGTTTCTCGTGGCGTACGCGTTCCTTTGCCTGGTGATTGTCTCAGTGTACTCTGCGCAACTCACAAACATCCTGTTTATGCGGAACATGCAGCCGCTGTTTGACCAAGACACTGACATGGCACTGGATGACCTGCGTATGCATGCAATCGGTACCCGTCTTGCCGTACCACAGTCCGTAGAATCTCTGGTCTACGGAACGAACGAGCCGTCGCGCGGCACGGTCTTCGACCTCGGCTCGTCGTCTGTTGCCCTGGGCATGGTCAACCAGTTGTGGATGGGCGACTACGACGGCGTGGTACTCCCCCTCGAGATGGCGATATGGGCGGTGGACGAGACGGATCATCTGTGCGATCTAACTGTCGTCCCACTGGGAAGCGTCTATGCCACCGTGACGATCGCCTCCTCTTGGAAATGCGCGTCCTCGTTGGGGAGACAAGAATATCTTCACACCTTCGCGCCCCCGTGGGGACACGTTGCGTCCTGGATGGATACATATCGACGTGCATCAAAATCACGCTGGACGACCTCGTGCAATAAAGAGGTGCGAATACGAATTTCGATCACAGACATCGCCGGAGGGTGGGTCATCGTCGGATTTTCGATCGCGGTGCCGCTGCTTTTGACCATTGGACGGTATTTGTATTACCTGATGCGTAAATGCATCGATGAGTACGGACATCTGTTCGTCATTAAAACGTTTTCGTCGGCATCTGACAGTGGTTCTAATAACAATGGGTCGAACACGACCGAGGCAAAGCGCCACGAGTTGGCATCCAAATCAAAGGATACCTGCAACGTTCACCTGACGGCGGATGACGTCACGAGACTCATGGAATGCGGATACCACATTACAGAGAAGCACTTGCTCCGTAAGAGTTCTCCTCCAATGTCTACGTAGGAGGCGCGACGCGAACGATACCGAATTGCCAGCATTCATCTTTGAGATGTTGTGACAGTGGACCAGTCTTCGCATATATTTTCAAATATGGACGTTGATCCTGATGAACATTGAGGAGGCACTGTGAGATCACGGCGACCACATCTGTTTTGTGTCGATGCACATCTGCTGCTGTCTGTCTCTCATCATACGGTCGGGTGTCCGATCTCCGCACACACGAGAGGAAGAAATGGTCAGGCCACTCGTCTTCATTCATACAAATGCATATATCGTACTGGTCGTCGTCATCAAACATGACGACGAGATTCAATGTTCGACGACGCTCATTGAATGCTTCTTCTTGAGGACCGGGAAAGTCATACTCATATTTGTACGACTCTTGAATGTTGAGAGAGACATGTTTGATGCCGGGAGGACGATACTGGTCGAGGGGAATGCACAGTTCCTGTGACCCATGTGTGCCCGTGACGATCGTGTGTTCGAGTTCTGCCGCCACGTATGAGCAGAAATCGGGCTTCAAAGTCGTCGAAATTTCGTCCATGTACCATCCTTGGTCATTGTTTACGTAAGATGGCCACGCAGCCAAAAGATGATCAGGTACTTGGCTTGTCTCTCGATAGAACACAAACCGATTGGGATGCCCGTCCGTCTCGACGGTTTTTTCCTTAAGACGTTTGAGGATGTCTGTGAGGACGGAACGTAGTTTGTCGTACATCGAACTGGTCGTTATTTTCGAGAAGGCTTCCACGTCTTGGTTGAACCGGCACGCTTTGAACACTCGCGAATCTGACTGCAAATTCGAGAGACCGACGATGGTGCCGATGACTTCGTCTGGAAGCGTCGGGGACCTCTCTCGTTTCATTCCCGCTCGCTACTGAGATACGTATGTATCTAAGGAGACAGAGGGAGAGGGAGACGGAGAGGACAATGAATAGATATGATTTACGAGTGACCGACTGTAGCATGATGACTACGATGAGGGGGACGCGAATTGATGAGCGAGACATACCTCGTTGTAGGGTATAGCAGGAGGAGGGGGTCCAAGAATCTGGGGGAGCCCGTAGTCGGGTCACAAGAATATTTTTAAAAATGCGCACTACACGTTCTGTTACGAAGAGCAATGTCGAGGATAAACGTGCACTTGCAGAGTGTTTGGTTTCGGGAAAACAGTCAATTTCTTGGCAGCACGTGAAATTCCCGTCCGGAAAAATTATCAACCCCTACGCTCTGCCGTGCATAGAGCCTCATTTGTACTCGTCTGACGTGGCCGAGTATCTTACGCTACGCGGATTGGCCCGTCTGTGGGGGGTGGAAGACGAAGATCTCGGTGGGATTGAGTGGGTGTCGTTTGAGCCACCCCCATTTGGACCCGGTTGGGATGTTTCGCATTCGAAAGAAACTGTGAATCGGGAGGCAGGTAAAGAATTGATTCCAGAACACATTCGCACAAAGCGGGACGTGCGACAGTCCCCCTTTTGTGGGCTGACGGAGATCCCTTACGCTGTTTGGCGCGTGGTTGTCTTGGCTCGAGATGCCATGATGATTTTGTCGACGCTGTACGTGCGCAATGCAAAATGGAATTGTACTGTCTTGGTGAGGCATTTGATCGCAGGTGGCGTTCCCTCTGCATGTATCGAGAGGCTCATGACGTGGAACAACATGACGGATGAAACCGTGTGGAAAGGACTCGAAACCGCCGGGGTGTTTGG
>Ga0255765_1003663_pt1 | contig 16132 bp, 10 predicted proteins | sample 041ome_8_FD_179965 | JGI IMG/M metagenome (GOLD analysis project Ga0255765, IMG submission 179965) | Coastal salt marsh microbial communities from the Groves Creek Marsh, Skidaway Island, Georgia - 041407BS metaG (version 2) | ecosystem: Environmental > Aquatic > Marine > Intertidal zone > Salt...
AGGGGCGGCATTCACTAGCGCTCTTTTTTCAAAACCGTATGTCGAGCGAGTTTGACGTAGACATTCATCCGGCGGCTAAGATGGGACACGGCATTTTGCTCGATCACGCGACGGGTCTTGTCATAGGGGAGACGGCCGTTGTGGGCAACAACGTCTCCATACTGCAGTCTGTAACGCTGGGCGGCACTGGCAAGGAGGAAGGCGACAGACACCCTAAAATCGCCGATGGTGTGTTGATTAGCGCTGGCGCCAAGATCTTAGGCAACATCAAAGTGGGTGAGGGCGCCAAAGTGGGTGCGGGGTCCGTTGTTCTTGAGGACGTGCCACCACATGTCACCGTTGCCGGCGTGCCTGCGAAAATCGTCGGTCGGCCCTCATCGGAATCGCCGGCGCTCGAGATGGACCACACATTCAACTAGCGTTGGTATTTTTAGGTGGTTGCCCCGCATCGAGGGCATGTATCAAGCCACTTGATTAGAAGTGCGTCACGCCACCCTCTTACGCTATCGGCGTCAGACTCTACGAATCTGACCCTCGTTAGACAGCGCTTAAGCTTTAGAAACCGCTTGATGGTAGGCGGGTGACAGTTCAACGACCGCTTCAACAAAAGCCTTAACGTGCTCGGGATCAACACCTGGGGTTACACCGTGGCCCAAGTTAAACACGTGGCCAGAGCCGTGCCCGTAGCTTTCAAGAATCGTTGCCACTTCTTCTCTAATTCGCTTGGGGCTCGCATAGAGAATGGCTGGATCCATATTGCCTTGAAGGGCCACTTTAGAACCGATTTGATGACGCGCCTTACCAATATCGGTGGTCCAATCTAAGCCAACGCAATGTGCACCGCACTCAGAAATAGACGACAACCACTGCCCACCATTTTTGGTGAACACAATTACAGGTACCGTTCGACCATCGGCTTCTTTCGGCAACTGAGCAATGATCCGCTGCATATACTTAAGAGAGAATACCTTGTAAGCCTCTGCACTTAGGCTACCGCCCCAAGTGTCAAAAATCTGCACGGCTTGGGCGCCCGCTTGAATCTGAGCTGATAAGTAATCGGCAACGGCGTCTGCCAACAAGGCCAGCAACTGGTGCATGAGCTCAGGTTGGTCATACGCCATACCTTTGACCCGAGCGAAGTCTTTACTGCTACCTCCTTCGACCATATAGGTAGCCAATGTCCATGGGCTACCCGAGAAGCCGATCAAAGGTATAGAGCCGCTCAGTTCTGATCTGATGGCCTTGACCGCATCCATGACGTAAGCCAGATCATCTGCAGCGTTGAACGCGTTCAAGCCTTTTAGGTCAGCTTCGCTGCGAACCGTTTTATGAAATCTTGGCCCCTCACCGGCTTCAAAGTAGAGCCCCAAACCCAGCGCATCGGGGATGGTTAGGATATCGGAGAACAAGATGGCCGCATCCATCGGGTATCGACGCAGGGGCTGCATAGTGACTTCACAAGCCAACTCCGTGTTTTTGCACAAATCGAGGAACGATCCAGCCTGCTCTCGTGTGGCACGGTATTCGGGCAAATATCGACCCGCCTGGCGCATCATCCAAACTGGCGTGCGATCAACGGGTTGCTTGAGCAAGGCGCGTAGAAAACGATCGTTCTTCAAATTTGACACACTATTCCCTTATCGTTTACTACACGTTCAGGTAGTCGAGAATGCCTTCCGCTGCTTGGCGGCCTTCCCAAATCGCGGTGACAACGAGGTCACTGCCTCGCACCATATCACCCCCTGCAAATATTTTTGGGTTCGTGGTTTGGAACTTGTAGGTCTGGAATTCCTCTGCCACCACACCATTCCAATCGTTCAGGGCGACTTGGGCGTCACCAAACCAATCGGCGGGCGAGGGCTGAAAACCAAAAGCGACAATAACCGCATCAGCCGCGAGCACTTGCTCACTGCCTTCGATGGGCTCGGGACGGCGCCGGCCGTCTGGGCCCGGTGCACCTAAGGCCGTTTCAACCATGCGCACACCCGTAGCGACACCATCGGACTCAACAACTTCAATTGGCTGGCGATTAAACAGAAATTTAATACCTTCTTCGCGCGCATTTTGCACTTCTTTGCGAGATCCCGGCATGTTTTGCTCGTCTCGACGATAAGCACAGATCACTTCTTTTGCACCTTGACGCACGGCGGTTCTGACGCAGTCCATTGCCGTATCACCGCCGCCTAGCACAACAACCTTCTTACCCTTCAAGTTAATGAAGGCAGAGCTGTCTTGTGGATAACCACGGTTGTTATTCACGTTTCCAATAAGGTAATCGAGCGCCTTGTGCACGCCCTGCGCTGATTCGCCAGGGAAGCCACCGTTCATGGCTTTGTAGGTGCCCATCCCCAAAAATACGGCATCGTAATCAGCTAAAAGTGTATCGAAGGTGATGTCCTTGCCCACCTCTGTATTCAGCTTGAATTCGATTCCCATTCCTTCGAACACTTCTCTACGCCGAACCATCACATCTTTCTCGAGCTTAAACTCGGGGATACCGAAAGTAAGAAGCCCACCAATCTCGGGATAACGGTCAAATACCACCGCTTTCACCCCTGCTCGAGTCAAAATATCGGCGCATCCCAGACCGGCTGGACCAGCGCCGATAATAGCGACTTTTTTACCAGTAGCGACCACGTCGGATAAATCAGGACGCCAGCCCATAGCCAGAGCCGTGTCGGTGATGTATTTCTCGGTAGCACCAATGGTGACGGCGCCAAAGCCATCATTCAAAGTGCAAGCGCCTTCGCACAAACGATCTTGCGGGCAGACTCGCCCACACACCTCTGGCAGCGTATTCGTTTGGTGACTGAGTTCTGCGGCCTCAAAAAGCTGCCCCTCCGAGACCAACTTAAGCCAATTCGGAATGAAGTTGTGAACCGGGCACTTCCACTCGCAATAGGGATTACCGCAGGATAAACACCGATCAGCCTGATTCTCTACCTGACTCTCGGTAAATTGGTCATAGATCTCGACGTACTGTGTTTTTCGGTTAGCGATATCACGTTTATTCGGATCATTACGGCCAACGTCGATGAACTGAAAGTTGTTACTTGCACGACTGCCCATTACTCTGCCTCCAACTAATCCGTATCGCGCAGACGCGATAACAAAGTGCCTAAATCAGCGGCCTTCGGTTTAACCAACCAGAACTTGCCGATAAAGTCTTCGAAGTTTTCCAAGATGTGCGCGGCCCACTCGGACTGAGTCTCACGATGATGATCTTTCACGCGCTCCCGCAGATGGTGCCGGTAGGCTTCCATATACTCCGAGCTAATGCGGCAAATCTCGACCAACTCACTGTTGTAGCGATCGATGAAAGAGCGATCTTCATCTAAGACGTAGGCGAACCCGCCCGTCATACCAGCACCGAAATTAACGCCCGCTTTACCCAATACGATAACCGTACCACCGGTCATGTATTCACAGCAGTGGTCTCCGGCGCCTTCTACAATCGCATGCGCACCGCTATTTCGGACCGCAAAACGCTCTCCCGCTGTTCCTGAGGCATACAACTCGCCTCCCGTCGCTCCATACAAACAGGTGTTGCCGATTATGGCCGCGTCTTTGGCCGCGAATGCGCTGCATTTAGGTGGATACAACACCAGCTTTCCGCCCGCCATGCCTTTACCGACGTAGTCATTGGCATCACCTTCCAGATACATTTGCAAGCCACCGGCATTCCAAACACCGAAGCTCTGTCCGGCTGTTCCAGTAAGCATAATCTTGAGCGGCGCGGACTCCATGCCCAGGTTACCATGTCGCTTGGCAATTTCGCCGCTCAAACGGGCGCCAATAGAACGGTCGCAATTGCCAATGGTGTAACTCAGCTCGCCACCTAAAGCGGACTCAATCATCGCTAGTGAATCACTGACCATACGCTCTGCAAGCTCACCACGATCAAACGGATCATTGGATGCAACCTGGCAGAATTGAGGCTGATCGGCCGCTACCGGATCCACATGGAGTATGGGAGCCAAGTCCAAATGGTTTTGCTTTGATGTAGTGCCAGGCAGAATCTCCAGTAGATCGGTTCGGCCAATTAGATCGTCCAAACGAGCGACGCCTAGTTTAGCCAGCCACTCGCGGGTTTCCTCTGCTACCATGGTAAAGAAATTCACCACCATTTCGACCGTGCCGTTAAAGTGGTCATCACGTAAACGGCTATCTTGCGTCGCAACACCCGTCGCACAGTTGTTCAAGTGGCAAATTCGCAAATACTTACAGCCCAAGGCAACCATGGGAGCGGTACCAAAGCCAAAGCTCTCGGCACCTAAAATTGCAGCCTTAATGACATCGAGGCCCGTTTTCATCCCGCCGTCTGCCTGCAAACGTACAGAGCCCCGCAAGCGATTACCTCGGAGCGTCTGCTGGACTTCGGCTAGGCCCAGCTCCCAAGGGGATCCTGCATGGCGAATAGACGTAATCGGGCTTGCGGCCGTACCGCCATCGTAACCACTGATCGTAATCAAATCGGCGTAGGCTTTGGCAACACCGGCGGCGATAGTCCCTATTCCAGGCTCGGATACCAGCTTGACTGAAACCAATGCGTCAGGGTTGACTTGCTTCAAATCGAATATCAGCTGGGCTAAGTCTTCAATTGAGTAAATGTCGTGGTGTGGTGGTGGTGAAATCAATGTCACACCTGGCACAGAATAGCGCAGACGAGCAATTAAATCGTTTACTTTACCACCGGGCAGCTGGCCGCCCTCGCCGGGTTTCGCACCCTGAGCTACTTTTATCTGAAGTACCTCTGCGTTGACCAGATAGTGCGGTGTTACACCAAATCGACCGGATGCGATCTGTTTAATTTTCGAGCTTCGCTCTGTACCGTAACGCGCCGGATCTTCGCCACCTTCGCCCGAATTAGAGCGAGCGCCGATTCTGTTCATGGCCGCAGCGAGCGCCTCGTGTGCTTCGGGGCTCAACGCACCCAGAGACATCCCGGCGGAGTCAAAGCGGGGCAAAATTGACTCAATCGACTCGACTTGCTCCAAGCTCAAGGGATCGGCCGCTAGAACCGGTCTAAACAAGTCACGCAAAGCGGCTACCGGACGCTCGTTCACAAGCTGGCTGTAGCGTTTGTAAATCGCTCGGTCGCCCGTTGATACTGCTTGCTGCAAGGCAAGTACGACGTCTGGGTTGAATGCATGATATTCCTGCCCGTGAACATACTTCAGCAAACCACCCTGCACCAAAGGCTTTCGCGCAGTCCACGCTGATCGCGCCAACAAAACCTGATCTTGCTCTAGATCTTCGAAAGACGCGCCGCTGATACGGCTAGCAACGCCTCTGAAACAACGATCTACCACATCGGAAGCAATGCCCACTGCTTCGAATAATTGAGCACCTCGATAGGAGCTCACAGCCGAGATACCCATCTTCGACATGATTTTAAGCAAGCCTTTATTGATGCCTTTGCGGTAATTTTTGTAACAAATGCTTGGATCGCCCAGTATGTCGCCTTTCCGCAGAAGGTCATCTAAGACAGCATAGGCCAAATAAGGGTACACAGCGGTAGCACCGAAACCCAACAAACAGGCAATTTGATGCGAGTCGCGCGCACTTGCGGTTTCAATGACCAAGTTGGCATCACAGCGGAGACCCACCGATATCAGATGATGGTGCACTGCGCCCGTAGCAAGCATACTGTGGATTGGAAGACGGTCGGACGTGATATTACGGTCCGATATGATCATGATGGTCTTGCCGTCTCTTACTTCTTGTTCAACTCGATTGCATAAATCGTCTATAGCTTGAGCAAGGGTCTGCTCAGAGGGCTGATAGGTGGCGTCGATATCGGCGACCTCAAACCCTGCCCGATCTAAGTTTAACAGACGGTTAAACTTAGATTGTGATAGAACGGGCGAGCGCAGTATGATGCGACGCGCGTGCTCCGGGCCTTCCGTGAAAATATTTTGCTCACGCCCCAAATCCGTTTCAAGCGACATAACAATGGTTTCGCGCAAGGGATCAATAGGCGGGTTCGTAACCTGCGCAAATTTCTGCCGAAAATAGTCGTACAGACTGCGTGTTTGCTTGGATAAAACAGCCATAGGGGTATCGTCCCCCATAGAGCCGACGGCTTCGTTACCCGACTCCGCCAAGGGGCGGAAGACCTGTTCGCGCTCCTCGAACGTAACTTGAAACATCTTTTGATACGCGTCGAGCACAGCGACATCAATACCCGGATCAACCTCGCCAGCAAAGGTGCCTTCAATACGCTCCGAATTTTCGCGCAACCAGAGCTTGTAGGGCTTGCGTGTCTTGAGCCGATTATCAATATCCGCGGTGTGCAGTACCTCGCCAGTTTCGGTATCGACCATCAACATTTGACCGGGGCCAACACGACCTTTGGCAACGACATCTTCAGGCTTGTATGCGTAAGTGCCGACCTCCGAAGCAACCGTCAAAAACCCATCGCGCGTTTTGACCCAGCGTGCCGGTCGCAAACCATTGCGATCCAAAAGACAAACCGCATAACGCCCGTCCGTCAGAACGATACCAGCCGGACCATCCCAAGGCTCCATGTGCATTGAGTGGTATTCATAAAATGCTTTTAAGTCCGCATCCATTGATTCCAAGTTTTGCCAAGCCGGCGGAATCAACATTCTGAGCGCTCGCGGCATGTCGACACCGCCTGTAAGGAGCACTTCAAGCATGTTATCGAGACTTGAAGAATCGGAGCCGGTTCGGTTTACCAAGGGTTGAATCGCGCTAATGTTGGGTAACTTTTCCGTTTCAAACAACGCGGAACGCGCTTCGGCCCAATTACGGTTACCCTCTATCGTATTGATCTCGCCATTGTGCGCGAGCAATCTAAAGGGTTGAGCAAGCGGCCACTTCGGTAAGGTGTTCGTGGAGAAACGCTGGTGGAATACACAAATGCCCGTCTGCATACGTGAATCGGCTAAGTCCCCATAAAAAACAGGCAGGTCTGAGGGCATAACCAGGCCTTTATACGATATGACCTTAGATGACAAACTGCATATGTAGAACGTAGCGTGCTCATCGGAGTCTAACGCCTTTTCTGTGAGGCGACGAGCAATAAGTAATTTGGCCTCGAGCGATACCGCATCGTCATCGCCCTTGGACGCCTCGATTAGGCATTGCTCAACACGGGGGAGACTCGCAAGCGCAATTTCGCCGCAGATGCTGGGATCGGTCGGAACGAGACGCCATCCCAGTACCTTGAGTCCTTGGGAAGCAATAAATTGCTCCAGGGTGGCACGCTCAGCTGCAGCAAGGTCCGCATCCTGGCTCAAAAATACTTGAGCAACCGCAAAGCCCTCTGGCAGCTCCTGATTCAGCACACGCTTCGCTTCGTCTTTGAAAAAGCTCGTTGGCATCTGGAATAATAAACCGCAGCCATCGCCCGTTTTTCCGTCTGCAGCAATACCACCCCGATGCGTCATGCAAGTAAGCGACTCTATCGCTGTCTGAAGCAGACGGTGACTCGCCTCACCTGTCGTCTGGGCAATCAGGCCAAAGCCACAGTTGTCGCGAAATTCTTCGGGACGATATAAACCAGCGTTCATAGCATTTCCAAAACAATTAGTAAGTTGCAGATCGTGTGCAGAGCACTCCCCGGGCAAGGCTCATGGGGCGCTTCTTCTTAGGGGGAGACGGATTTTACACGGTAGTTGCCATCACGACAAACATCGCGCCCTAAACCGGGGTTGAAAAGGGCTCGATTACGCGATAATGCGGCTCAATTCCTGCTCTGTCACGTCATTCACAACAATAGCGGAACCCAAGTGTTTCAACAAAACAAAGCGCAATCGGCCATCATGGACCTTTTTGTCTAGGGCCATCAGTGACATGAAATCACCCAGAGACATGTCCGCGGGAGCGCAAATGGGAAGTCCAAAGTAGGATAAGAACGCCTCAAGATCAGCAAGGTCTTGCTCTGTGGCCGCGCCTCTCACACAAGACAATTTCAAGGCCAAAACCATGCCTGCTGCCACGGCCTCGCCGTGGAGCCAAGCCCCATAACCGGTGAAGGTTTCTATGGCGTGTCCAAAGGTGTGCCCAAGATTGAGTATAGCGCGGCGACCCGATTCTCGCTCGTCGCTGGCCACCACTTCGGCTTTTAATTCACAGCTGCGGGTGATCGCGCGCTTTAAGGCCGCAGAGTCTCGATTTTTCAATAAACTCTTGTTAGCCAAAAGCCATTCGTAAAAGGGCCTATCCGCAATCAACCCATACTTTATGATTTCAGCCATACCCGCAGCGAACTCACGATCGCCCAGAGTAGAGAGGGTCTGCGTATCGATCAAAACCGCTTTGGGCTGATAGAAGGCACCGATCATGTTTTTGCCCAGCGGATGATTCACTGCGGTCTTCCCGCCAACGGAAGAATCCACTTGCGCTAGGAGCGTAGTTGGCACCTGTATAAAATCGACTCCCCGCTGATAACATGCTGCAGCAAAACCCGTAATATCACCCACCACGCCACCGCCTAGAGCAATGAAGGTCGTTGTGCGGTTGTGCCTATCCGTCAACACTTGATCAAAAATAGAGCCCAGTGTTTCCAAGGTTTTATACTGCTCACCGTCAGGGAGTGTAACGACCGTTACACGCTGTTTAGCGGCAAGCGAGACCATTATCTGGCTCAAATAGAGCGGTGCGACGGTCTCGTTCGTTACGACAACCACTTGGCTCCCAACGACATGCGAGGCGATTAAGTCACGCTGTTGCAGTAAATCTTCCCCTATATAAATAGGATAACGACGCTCTCCGAGCTCAACGTGAATGACGTCTGATTGCTTCACTTACCTTCCTTACGATTTAGACTTCGCCGTATTCGCGAGCGAGTTGAGCGGCAATGGTACGGGAATTTGCGCCATCCGTCTCGATCACACGAGTAGCAACCTCTCGATATAGGGGGTCGCGCAGAGTCATCAAACGCTGCAAAACGGATCTAGGATCTTCAGTTTGAAGTAAAGGGCGCTTACGGTCATTAGCCGTGCGGCGAAGCTGTTCGTCCAGCGACGCTTTTAAATAAATGACATCAACCGACTTAAGGAGGGCGCGATTCTCGTCGCGCATGACAATTCCGCCGCCCGTCGCTATTACCCCGACCGCATCGCTAAGCAAATCTTTTAGAACTTGAGTCTCTCGGTCACGAAAACCCGCCTCACCCTCGACATCAAAAATCCAAGGTATATCGGCTCCCGTGCGTGATTCAATCTCGGCATCGGTGTCCTTGAAGGGTAACCGCAGCTTTTTAGAAAGGAGCTGGCCAACGGTGGTTTTACCGGCTCCCATGGGTCCCACTAATACAATACGCGGCATGACGCGCCTTTAATCGAGCAAAGAATCCGCAAGTATACGTGGTGTAATAAAAATTAGCGTCTCTGTTTTTGTTCGAGAGGTAGAGGTACTCTTGAAAAACTGCCCCATGAACGGGATGTCACCTAGCACCGGGACCTTGGAAACCTTTTCTAGATCCTCAGTTCGAAACACCCCGCCAAGCACAATCGTTTCACCATTACCAACAAGCACTTGGGTCGTAAGCTCTGTGGTGTCAATTGTAGGGATACTGCCGCCCTCACCGGAGGGCACCAGATCACCTATACTGTCTTGATTAATTACTAAGTCCAGCAAGATGCGATCATCAGGTGTTATGTTCGGCGTTACATCCAGCTGCAGTACCGCTTCTTTAAACTGCGTTGCGGTAGCGCCACCCGCCGAGCTCTCCTGGTAAGGGACCTCCGTACCTGACTTAATCGAGGCCTTTTGCTTGTCACCGGTGATCACCTTCGGTTGAGAGACGACCTCGCCCTTACCAATCGCTTCCAGCGCGCTGAGCTCCGCTGTCAAGAACACATCACGACTGGTGAATCCGACTGCGAAACTACCGGTCGGCTCTCCAACACCCAAATCGACCAGCAGAGCGCCGGGGTAGGACACCGTACTTGGCAAGCCATCGATGATAGATTGATTGAGCGAGGTAACGTTTTCGATATCGCCACTGATCGTTAGCGCGTTTCCTTTTCCGTCAAAGTCATTATTAGTGTAGCCGCCGCCCCATCTGATACCCAGCTGTTCATCCAAATTCGACTGCGCGATCACGATACGTGCTTCAATCATGACCTGTCGAATGGGAATATCCACAAGATCAATCAAATTGCGAATTTCAGCGAGCTTCGCAGAGGTCTCCGTCACAATCAGCGAGTTGGTCCTGGGGTCTACAATCACACTGCCTCGGGCCGAAATCAAGGAGCCACCGTCTTCGCTGCCCGCTGAAAACAAATCCACAATCTCGTCGGCTTTGGCATAGCGGATGCGAATAAATTCCGTGGACAGTGGCGCCAATTCGGCAATCTGCTTGTTCGCTTCGATTTGCTGACGCTCACGCTCTGCGATCTCATCGGCCGGCGCCACCATCAGAACATTGCCAATCTGGCGCTTGTCCAAACCACGAGTTTTCAGTACGAGCTCGAGGGCCTGATCCCAAGGCACGTTCTGAAGCCGCAGGGTAATTCTGCCCGCCACTGTGTCACTCGCGACCAAGTTAAGCTCGGTGAAGTCTGCAATCAACTGGAGCACCGCTCGAACTTCAATATCTTGGAAATTCAGCGATATTCGGTCTCCCACGTAAGCAAATTCATTGCGGCGATCTTCGACTTCCTCCGGCGTCAAAGCCTTCACGCTTAACACATACTGGTTGTCGGTTTGATAGGCTAAGTAGTCGAAGTCTTTCGATGTCTTCAAGGTAAGAACGGCGCCGAGCTCGGTGGTATTCACGTCTACGCTGTATACGGGGGTAGCAAAATCGGTCACGTCAAAACGGCGCAACAACCGCTCGGGCACGGACGTATCCTTGAACTGCACTTTGATATCACCGGCTTCAGAAAAAACATTCACATCTACGTCAGGATCAGTGAGCGTCAGAATTAAGCGGCCCTCTCCCTCCGGTGTGCGCTGGAACTGCAAATCGTCAATCATTGCCTCAACGTCTAGCACACGCTCAACCTTAGAAATCAAGGCATTAGGGTCGGACACAGGCTTAACGTAATCGCTTTGACCACCTTCACCAACAGTAACGAACAAGGAGTTCCCCTGAACGCGTGTTTCATATGGAACCAGCTTGACAAGATTCACGACCATACGCGTTCGATCACCAGCCTCAACCAACATAACCGCCGTCGCATTGCCGTAGGGCAGGCTGAATCGCTTGCGATCGAGCGCACTTTGCGTGCTGGGAAAATCCAGGGCAATACGAGCAGGTTTTTCAACGGTATACCCTTTGTAGCCCTCTGGCACCTCGTCAAAGTCAACGCGAATCTCAAATTTTCCGCCTGAGCGCGAGGTAAAACTTAAGTCCTTAACAACACTGGCTTGGGCGGGCACCACCATAACGCAAGCGAGAACCGCTAAAGCGCGAAACACCGCTTTTGTACATTTCACTGAATGGTTTTTCGACCTCAGCATTTTAACCCTCTCCCATGTTCAAGCCTTTCAAGGCGATCGATCGCGGGCGTTCGACCCACCCATCGTCAGAACCATCGCTCACAATTTCAACCACCGCGACATAAGTGGCACTCATGTCCACCACCCGCCCGTGATTGCGCCCCATATAATTCCCAACGCCTACGCGATGTATCCCACCCTCGGGATCCTGTATCAGCGTCCAATCTTTATTGTCTCGGCGGATTGATCCCACCATCTGCAGAGACTCAAGCGTGTATTGCTCAAGAAACTCTTTGGGCCGGTTAGGGTCAGGGCGCACGGTCGCAACCGACTGCAATTGCGCCACCTCTTGCACAGCGACCGGTCGCTCGAATGGACTTCTGGTTGTCGTCGCGCTGTATGCGAAAGCTTCATAATCCTTAAACGCCGGAATGGGCGCAATGATTCCCGCGGGTCGCGCGCGCTTCTCAGCCATGAACTGGTCCAGATCGCCGTAATCGTCATTGGCACAGGCCACTAAGCCCAAAACCGAACACACAAGAGCAAGCCGCTTAGCGTTCAGCATCAGGAGCCCCCATCTCGGTATCGATAGGTTTTAGCGATCATGTTCATCCTCAGATCGCCACCACCGCGGGCCATTTCGATACTAAAATCGTGCAAGGTTACAATACGAGGAAGGCTGGCCATAGACGACACAAAACTACCCAAATCGTGATAAGAGCCCGAGGCAACTATCGCAATCGGCAATTCCACATAGAACTCTTGCGCTCGCTCATCCTGGAGGTCAATGCTGGCAATATCCAAACCGTTTGCTAGGCCTTTGTTCGTAATATCCTCGAGCAAACCGGGGACTTCAGTGTCACTCGGCAACTGACTCACCAAGGCACCGAAAGAGTCTTCCATTTCCGTCATTTGACGCTTGTAGGCATCCAAGTTGGCTGCCTGGAAGGCCTTCTGTTCGAACTCTTTCTTACGATCAATTTCTTGCTGCTGGGCTCTGGCCAAATTTTGCTGCAACCCTTCAACATGGTAAGTGTAGCCAAGGAATAAAACGCCCGCGAAAACCAAAACCCACAGCAACACCAAGATGGGAACGGGCCACGAGCCAATGTTATCTGGGTCTAAATCATTGACGTCAAACTCTCTGAGCGATTTTAGTGTATCTTCAATCGCCATTAGCGCGCTCCCTCTCCGTCAGGTTGGATTTTTACTGAAAGATTGAAGGTAGTTGCCTGAGGGCCAAACTCAGGCGCCGCGCGCACCGAGTCGAGATTCGGAGAAGAAAACCAAGCAGACGCATCCAAGTTACGCATGAGACTTGAGACCCGGTTATTGGATTCGGCAACGCCACGAATGCTGATAACCCCATCTTGGGAATTCAGACTGGTATAGTAGACACCGTCGGGTATGGTCCTAACCAATTGATCCATCACCCTTACGATGATCGGCCGGTTTCCCTGCAGCTCTTGAATCACACGCATACGATCCAGCAACTGAGTACGTCTTTTCTGCAAGTCACGAATCTCGGTGACCTGTGCATTCAATACCGTAATTTCATTTGCTATATAAGAATTGCGCCGGTTTTGAGCGTCTATCTGCCCCGATATAACAAAATCAGCGACCAGCAAAAGCGCGATAGCAATGAGGGCAACGAATGCAGAGACCAAATAAAATTCCCGCTTCTTCTGCTCTCTTAGCTCCTCTCGCCAGGGAAGCAAGTTAATATTGGCCATCAGTCGAAACTCCTCATAGCCAGACCGCACGCAATCATCATCGCGGGCGCATCCCCCGCCAAGGCCACGGCATCCACTTTCGACGAAATCGACATCTCAGCGAAGGGGTTGGCTACCGTCGCGGGCGTACCCAACTTGTCTTGTACCAGCGTATCCAACCCATGCATCGAGGCAACACCGCCGGCCAAAATAATGTAATCAACATCGTTGTACTGACTTGATGAAAAGAAAAACTGCAGCGATCGCGCAACCTGCTGTACCACCGCGTCCTTAAATGGCTCCAAAACTTCCGGCTCGTAATCATCCGGCAACCCACCTTGCTTTTTGGCAAGCCCCGCTTCCTCTAGGGGCAACCCGTAGCGTCGCATAATTTCATCGGTCAACTGCTTACCGCCAAAAAGCTGCTCGCGCGTGTAAATAGTTTGGCCCTGATGCAACACGCTTAAGGTCGTCATGGTGGCGCCAATGTCCAATACGGCAACGGTGTTATCAGGTTCTAAATCGAGCTGGCGCTCGATGAGCGTAAACGCACGCTCCATCGCGTAGGCTTCTACATCAATAATTTTGGCCTCAAGGCCCGCGGCCTCAATGGCCTCAACACGCGTCTCGATCGTCTCTCTACGGCATGCCGCAACCAGCACGCTATCCAAATTTTCTGTATCTAAAGAGGGTCCCTGCACTTCAAAATCAATCGCGACTTCTTCAAGCGGGTAGGGGATATATTGATCAGCCTCCACTGCAAGCTGCGCTTCAAGCGCGTCGTCACTTAAGCCCTCAGGCATATCGATTAGCTTGGTAATAACGCTCGAGCCAGCAACCGCAGCCGAGACCAACTTCAGTTTCGTCTTAGATTGGGCAACCACTTGGGATATGGCCTTGCTTACGCCGACCACGTCGTTGACGTTTTTCTCGATAACGGCATCCACAGGCAGAGAAGCCGCACCGTAGCTTTCCACACGATAACGTTCCCCCGTGCGGCTAAGCTCCAAAAGCTTTACCGTGGTTGAGCTAATATCAAGTCCCAATACCGTCAGCTTGGGTTTTTTGCCGAACAAATATAGCAACGCGATCTCCAAGGCTATATCAATATGCTAACCTAAGGCTCATATTACTGTACAATTTAACCAAGAGATAGGGCTTGAGGCTCGCAAGAGTACCGCAGCCTCGCCTATAATCCACCAAATCTGCGCACAGCGGCTTAAACAATCGTGGTCAAGCTTTTGCCTTCATGGATAAAACACGTTTCGGCTCTCGGAGCACTGGCTTTGTGCGGAGTGGTGTGGGGCCTCGCTGGACTGTATCTTTATCTCAGTCCTAACTTACCCGACCCGGCGAGCCTGAAGGAAGTTCAACTGGTGACACCGATGAAGGTGCTGAGCAGAGACGGAGCGCTGATAGCACAATTTGGAGAACAAAAACGAACGCCCCTCACCTTTGAACAAATCCCCGAACGTTTTATTCAAGCACTGCTCGCGGCTGAAGACGACAATTTCTTCAACCACAAAGGAATCGACTTTATGGGACTGGCGCGAGCCATGTCTGAACTGGTAATCACCGGCGAGAAAGTCAGCGGAGGCAGCACCCTCACCATGCAGGTCGCTCGGAACTATTTTCTTACGCTCGACCGAACGTTCATTCGCAAATTTAACGAGATCCTCTTAGCCATCGAGATTGAACGCAAGCTGACCAAGCAGGAGATTTTTGAGCTGTATTTCAATCGAGTATTTCTTGGCCACCGAGCTTACGGTTTTGAAGCTGCCTCGGAGGTTTATTACGGGAAATCGATTACCGAGTTATCGCTTGCTGACTGGGCCCTGCTAGCAGGCGTACCCAAAGCACCCTCGCGTGACAACCCAGTCTCCGACCCTGACGCTGCCCGTGAGCGCCGCAACTGGATACTAGGTCGGATGGCTAAACTTGGCTATATAAGCACAGAAGAAGCAGCGCGCGCACGCGAGCAGAAAGTCGAGGCCAAACTTCACGGCGGACAAGTCGAATTGCGGGCTGATTACATCGCCGAAATGGCGCGAACCGAGATGCTAGAGCGTTTTGGTAATGCGGCCTACACGGACGGATTCGTAGTCTACACAACAATAGACAGCCATCTGCAGCGAACGGCACGCCAGGCGTTAATAAACGGCCTCAAGGAATACGATTCACGACACGGCTACCGAGGAGCCGAAGCTAAGCTCTCAGGAGATCCAACACTCAGTCGCGACAGCTGGATAAAAGCCCTAAAAGAAACGCCCATCGTCGCAGAAATGCAACCCGCTGCTGTGGTGGAAACACAACCTCGCTCGATTACGGCGATGCTGTCAAGCGGAGATCTCATCACAATCGAATGGGAAGATGGATTGCAGCAAGCCAATCCCTACATCAACGAAAACCTGTTTGGACGCGCACCCAAAAAGGCCGACGATGTAGTCGCCGTCGGCGACGTGATCCGCGTCGAGGGGCGGCCGCCTGGGGCGTATCGGTTAACGCAAGTTCCAGCCGCGCAAGCCGCCCTGGTGTCACTCGAAGCAGAGAGCGGTCGAATCAAGAGTCTTGTTGGCGGAATTGGATTCAGCAAAAGCAAATTCAACCGCGCGACGCAGGCGAAACGGCAACCGGGCTCCAGCTTTAAACCCTTTATATATGCGGCCGCTTTGAATACAGGCATGACGGCAGCATCGCTGGTAAACGACGCACCTGTCGTGTTCCAAGACGCGTCGCTTGAGGGCGTATGGCGCCCCGAAAACGACGGAGGTAAATTCTACGGACCAACGCGGCTCCGCTGGGCACTCACTAAGTCCCGTAACCTCGTATCAATTCGCATACTGCAGAAAATGGGCGTTAAAGAAATGCTCCGCTACGCCGAGACGCTCGGTTTTAGGACCGACGAATTTGCCCCGGATCTATCCCTCGCTCTCGGGACACACGCTATGGCCCCCATGGATATAGCGAAAGCCTATGCAATATTGGCGAATGGGGGCTATCAA
>Ga0255765_1003674_pt1 | contig 16107 bp, 13 predicted proteins | sample 041ome_8_FD_179965 | JGI IMG/M metagenome (GOLD analysis project Ga0255765, IMG submission 179965) | Coastal salt marsh microbial communities from the Groves Creek Marsh, Skidaway Island, Georgia - 041407BS metaG (version 2) | ecosystem: Environmental > Aquatic > Marine > Intertidal zone > Salt...
CGTCCAGGGGGGTGGACCGATGCGGTAAAGAACCGCTATTTAATCACCCTCACGTTCATGTATGCCGCGCGTGCCATGACGAACATCGTGACACAACTTCCAGCAGCTAAACCGGGGGTGTGTAAAGTGAGCCCACCGTTCTCGTTCTGCAACGATTACATGTTCTCCGGACACACCACGTACAACATCGTCACATCGTATTTCGTCGGGAACGTGTTGTACCCGGTGTATCCCATCTTTGCATCGCTCGTCACAATCGCGACAAGGGAACACTACAGCGTGGACGTGCTCGTGGCGTGGATCATATTCTTTGCCGTGCAGTGTCGAATTTAGGCAGGCGCACACCCAGGGTTCGAAGGGAGTGTCTTCGCTCTCGGGACAACGCCGTGTCGGGGTCCTTCTGTTGTTCCAGCCACAGGTATAACTTTGGGTCGTGGTCCAACACGTGGAGATGTCCATGTTTACGATGAAATTCATTCAACTTTGTAAACATGGTCAACCAACAGTCCTCCGTGGGGACGACCCATGCATCTCGGTGTTCTGGGTTTTCTATGTACGCAATGGCTCTGTTTAAAAATTCATCGTAATAGGCGGCATAATCGTAATCATAGACCCGGTTCAGGAGGTGCACGGGTGGGTCGACGAGGAGTTCGAGTTCGCGCACCTCTGTCTCGAACGCCCAGTTAATCAGTTCCATCGCGTCCGTTCCGGATTGTATGTAGCGAATCATGTCCGCGGTGAGGAGACCCCGACCCTGTTTCTTTTTCGCCCGGTTGTGCTTTGAAATACCAGCATTTATGTAGTCTTCACGTACTGATTTTTCTAGTATTAACTCCTGAAGTTCGAGAGGTAAGATGTCCCATAGTGATGTCGCCATACATTATATAGACATTTTACATATAGCTCAGAAAGAACGTTACAAATGAAAATACCGGGGAATGTTTATACGTGGTATTAAAATTTTGACAGGTCTCTCCGTGCGTATGATGCATAGCGCAGTTTTAAGTATATTCTTCGTGAGTTCACTTTTCACGAGGATCTCGCTATGGTCTATGAACTTTCGCGCGTTCGCGCGGTGCTTGTTGAGCACGCGTCGGATGGTCAGCGCCTTGTTTAAGGTGATGCGCGAACATTGGGTCGTGTCTAACACGAGTACGACGGGTTGTCTGTGCGACCACGCGTTCGTGAAGTACTGGTCGAGGTCCGTTTCCTCGGTGTTGTCCGTGATTCGCACGCGTACGGTCAGCATGTCGAAAAATGACGTCATTGGCCACCGTCGTTCGACATCACGAAGGGTCGTCAGACCTCTGAAATAGCGCACAGGTGCGTAGGTCTTTCCGTCACGCGCGCGCAACCCCTGATTTGGGTGTCTGACAGGGGGGTCATACTTATAGTTAATTTTTTTTTACAACACCCCCAGATACATGGACACACACACACACACACACACACATCATGAAGGACATCGTACAACTTTTTGAAAATCTCAGTGAGGCTTACGCGGAACATGACGATGAAGGGCGTTCCGCATCTTTCGCGAGAGTCGCGGAATCTATCAAGTGTCTGAGGACCATCACGTGTGGCGCGGACATTGCGAATCTCCAAGGGGTTGGACAAAGTTCGGTGGACATCGTCGATGAATTTTTAGAGACGGGAAAGTGTGCCCGTCTCGAAGAACTCATGGATACGGAGATGAAGATACAGATGCGCACGAAACAACTCTTGGCGATGGACCGTCCGAACAATAAACACACCATGAAAGCGTTCGTGCTCGTGAAACACCCGTACGTGAAGACGTGCGCCAAGGCGGCGAAAGACCTCCTCAAGGGCGTGGACGTCCACGTCAAAGTGGCCCTCGCGGACCTCCTCAAGAGGGATGGATATCTTCCAGACTATGAAATTGAAGACATTCGTTGCGACACGTGCCACCACCACGGGTATGACGAGTGCGAGTGTGATGAAATCAGACTCGGGCGCCTTTTGTGGGCCCTAAATCCTTGACTACAAATCCTTCAAGAATGTAATGATAACTAATTTCTCAACCAATATAAATACAAATATGTCCGGCGAAGAATCAAGTATGTTTGTGGTCATGATGATTCTTTGTTCCTGTTCAATCGCCTTGACAGCCGGACTTGGTTACACATGCACTGGTGGGAGCTTCGGTCTAGATGACTTTGATATGGGCAAGTGTCTCGAACTTTTCCCAGAAGATACCTCAGGAGGTGGAGGTGGAGGTGGAGGAAGTCAAACCGTACCTGATAGTCAGGACCTCACCATTTGTGGCACACAATTCTTTTCAAATGAAAGTCGAACGTGTTTTACTGGAAGTGAACAAGTTGGTGTTCGTTGGGCGTGGTTGAACAGCGACACCGCGTCTTCGTGTAGAGATAAGGTTGCAAAATACCTCGTCGAAGTGTCATCCTCAATCGATAACCATAACACCAAGAAGATGTATAATGTTCTCGGTAAAGATGCAAATAGTGTTATTATTTCAGGTGCATCCTCCTTGATGACATCCGGTGGCAATGCTCAAAATGTTAAAATTTACATCACACCACTGGATGCAAGTGGGGCTAAAATTTCAGAGACTGCTGTTGCGGAAGTCGACACAGGCAGTTCCGACACAGATACGTGTGAGGCCATTGGAGGAACGGCGGTGCCATTTGCTGATTTTTTGCAGGTCACTGCGGGTGCTGCTGAAACTGGTGAAGGTTGCTCTGGTGGAACGTGGAGTCCACCTGGTCCGTGCATGGCAGATGACGGAGTCACCGAACTCACAGGTGAGGTCGGTAAGTGTGGGACGGGTAGCGCTTTACTCACACTTTCTGGCCAAACCCCGGCGTCTGCTGGTGGAAGTTGTCTCGTTGAAAAAAGGGAACGATGCACAAAACCATGTCCAGAGGAAACTCCCTCGGATTGTCTGTTAGCGAGGTTACCGAATGGGGAAATCAACTGGAACCCATACCCGGGAACACCAGACTATATTGATACATGTAAAACACAATGCAAAGCAAGTGGTGCAACGACTGAGCAAATCTTTGCATCTGCCGATGTTCTAGAAGATGCCGTCGGAACTGGTAATTGCTATTATACACAGACAACGACGTGCGAATGTCCAAGAGATTGTGTCGGACATTGGAACCCTACAGGCTCTGACCCAGCACGTAAGTGCACCACAAATCCGTCAGCGTGGGGGCCATTCGCTGTTTATGATAATAAGGAATATATTGTCGACACACCCGCAAATCCAACCGGTGAGTGCCCCAATAGAGGAAAACGAGCTAAAACTAGGGGTCGTATATATTATCTTTACAAAACTGGACCAACATCATATGGTGAGAGGAACCAGGAAATTAGTGCCGATGGCAGTCAAATCAGAGCCCCTGGTAATCCTTGGACCAACTTAACAGATGAAAATCTTAGAATGTGTCCACCAACCGAAACTATAGGTTAAAAAAATATTCACGTAATGTAAGACATGTCTAAATCGCTCACAGTCGGCATGGTTGCCGTGTGTGGCTTTTCAACGATAATCAGTTTTGTGTTAGGGTCATACACGTGCACCAGTGGAACTTTTGATTTTTCAAATGTCGAAAGTAGTTTGTGTTTGACCTGGCCAAAAAAAACTAAAGGAGGCGGAGGCGGGGGCGGAGGCGGAGGCGGAGGCGGAGGCGGAGGCGGAGGCACCCAAGACCCAGTTTTGTTTACAGGCGATTTTCCAGCCTCGGCACATTTTAGTGAATGTGATGGAGCAGTCACTATCACAAAAGAATGTAGAGAAGACCTTAACACCGGTAAAGGAAAGGTGGGCATCCGTTGGAACACTCTGATGTGTCAGGAGCATGTGTCGAAGTTTGCCATCGAGATATTATCTTCAGCTGATACCAATAAAAGATATCGATACATCACGGAAGTCTCTCCGAACAAAAATTCAATAATCATCGAGCTCGCCAGTAGCTTGTACAAAAATCATAACATGACAATTATTGTGACTCCGTTGGACCAGTATAACAAAAAATTATCCACAGGTACAGAAGTTGTTCTCGATAAAGAGTCGACATATGAGACATGTGATAGTATCGGAGGTACACCTGTGAGTTTTAATTGGTTCAAAGAAGTCACTGAACCCGCACCTGCCCCGGTGGACTGCACAGGTGGTTCTTGGAGTGCCCCTGGTTCTTGCATGGCTGATGATGGGCTCACAGTTTTGACCGGGGAACCCGGAAAATGTGGTGCGGGTATAACAAAAAGTATTCTCACGGGTTACACGCCTGCACAACATGGGGGTACTTGTAAAACACAGGAAGGTACGAGGTGTTATGTCCCATGTCCCAGCGAAACCCCATCGGATTGTGTGTTAGCGAAGTATCCCAACGATCACCCAACACGAGCTGGTCAACTTGCATGGAATCCCGCCCCGGGTACACCAGATTTCAATTATATGTGTTGCAACGTAGAACCTAAAGGTAGAGTCTTCCAATCCGTGGATATTTTCGAAGACGCTCAAGGCACAGGAAATTGTCAATACACACAGGAAGTCACGTGCGCATGTCCGTAAACTACGTCGCGTTGCTCAATTTGTAATGTAAAGAAGACATGTTTCTCCACACGACATCCCTGAGCCAATTAAAATACCCGTTGATGTTTCTGCACGTGTAATGACTGACTCTGTCATCGCACGATGTGTTCGTGAAGTCCATGATGAGTAACAGTCGTTCACCGCGGTTGAATTCAACCTTGTGCAAACAATTATCAGCTTCTAATAAAACGCCCATGTTTTCCTTGAATGGGAACGCGCCGTAGCCATCAATGGTGAACATTGTGTCACTCGTGTCGTGCACTGGAATTACAAGTCTATATTGTTTGACGTGAGACCCGTAACGTTTGATATCGTGGTGATAATTTTCATAATATTGGGCCTTCATGCCTTCGAAATAGTATCTCATCCAACATCGTTGTAAGTCTAACGAGTTCACTGGATATAAATCTTCACCAACGAGGTTTGAAAGCTTTCGTAAAAAATTCTTGTTCGAATAAAAATTTAGGTTTACGTCTTCATTTAAATTTTTATTCTTTTTTGCGCGTACTAAAAACGTGTCAACGAGTTGACGTCGACACGCGTCGGATAATATATTTTCGACGACAACAAATCCTTCACCTCTTCTGACGAGACCATTTGAATTCACGTCACAAGATATGTTTATGTCATCGACACGTTTTTTATACATGAACAAAGGAATGACCATTAAAAGTACAATCAGTATCACGAGTGGTATGAATTGAGATTATTAATTTCCAAAGGCGATGCCACCCATGCCATCGCGAATGCGCAACACGTTCATGTTCACGCCATAGGCGCGAGTGATGCCACCGGCGCCACCGGTGGGTGATGCGAGCTTGAGACGCGCCGTATCGATGCGCGAAAAGTTCAGGGAGCCCGTCATTTGAGTCTTGTTCAGTGCGAGAGAGAACGGCCACGTGTACAACGGAAGCGTGTCCAAGACGTCATCCGGGAGCGACGTCGTGTGCATCTCGGGAACGATGGTGTGGTGGTACAGCGCGGACGTTCCATCGAACAGCGGCGTGCCGTTGATGTACAACGTGCTCTCGGCGAACGTGTACTTGGACGCCCAGTTGCTCGTGCCAGTCTTCGAGGAGATGACGTGCACCGCGCGCGTCGGGTGGTTGAAATACGTGAGGTCGACTTCGGTGTCGGTCTCGTTCATCATCTGGAATTGGACCTGGTTGATGAGCAACTTTTGTTCGTTCTCGACGAAGAACTTGCGTTCGTCGGTGTCGACGAAAACGAACTGCGCGTACACCTTCGGCGTCGCCGACGGCGTGAAACCCGAGCGGCACTTGATGCGCACTTCCACCTGGTGGTTCGCGAGGGCGACGAGCGGGAGCGACTTTGTCCAGTCCTCGGTGAAGAAGAACGGAATCATGTAGTGCCCGGCGTTGGAACCACCGCTGTCCACCGCGTTCGGCTTAACCTCCGACGTCGTCACCGCCATGGACGACTTCGCACCATCGGGGCGGTACAAGACGTTGTGCACACCCTGGATGTAGAGCGAGTCGAGGCGGCACACTTCTTGGCCACCGATCCAGAGGGAGAATTCCGTCGGGTCGACGGCTTCGTTGAAGAACCCCGTGCTTCCACTCACGGCGCCAATGTCGGGGGCTTCCACCCAAAGATAGGACAGGAGGTCACCTTTGCTGCGAATCGGAATCGTGACCTCATTGTTCGACGCGAAGGTGCCGATATAGTCGAGACGTTCGGGCTTGGTTGCGAAGTTCGTATAACGCTTGTAGTTTTGTCTAAAAAAACTCACTTCAGGGTTCGAGGTCGTGTAGGTGTCCTGGACGCCTCGGCTGACCAATTCAATCAAAGCCGCAGACATTGTATTGTTTACTATATAAAACATATTAAAATTTTGAGTGAGATTATAACACATGGTGGTTTTTCAGGCGCTGACGTGGGAAGCACGGGATGACGAGGACAATGGACATCTCATCAGCATCTTCGGCAAGACCGAAGACGGCAAGTCCGTCTGTGTCACGACGGAATTTACCCCGTACTTTTACATCAAACTTCCCGATGCCAAAACACACACGATCGCCGAGGTGTATCACGCGTTGGATAAGCGGTGTCCTGAGTGTTTAGTCGGATATGGGTTAAAGAAGGCCAAAGACATATGGGGGTTTCAGAACAACGAGGAGTTTCCATTCATGCGCCTGGACTGCGCCGACCTCGCCAAGCGAAGGTACCTCTCAAACACGCTCAAGTACGGGGTGCAGCTCGCCAGAGGGATGACAAAGTTACGCGTGTACGAAGCCAATCTCGACCCCGTGCTGCGTCTCATGCATCGCACTGGGATTGAGTCAACGGGGTGGCTCGACACCGGGGACAAGTGTGTGCGTTCGCATCTCGCACACGTGAACATCGACCTGTTCTGTAACGACTGGCGCACGCTCACGCCGGTGAAGAGAGACGACATCGCCCCATTCGTCGTGGCATCCGTGGACATCGAGTGCAACAGCTCCACTGGGAAGTTCCCCGACGCCGACGTCGCGGGTGATTGTTGTTTTCAAATCGCGTTGACCCTGTGCAGGTTTGGGAGCGACGAACCCTACGAGGAGGTGTGCTTGTGTTACAAGAAGACCGAGGGCGCCAGGGTCGTGTCTTTCGACACCGAAAGAGAGCTCCTCGAGGGGTTTCAAAGGTATCTTCGAAAGGCTGACGTGGACATCGTCACCGGATGGAACATCTTTGGGTTTGATTTGGAGTACATCATGAAACGAGGCATGGTGTGCAAGTGCGCTCCTGAATTCTATGAGATGGGTAAGTTAAAACACACGTCGTGCGAGATGCTTTACAAGAAATTGTCATCGAGCGCCCTGGGAGATAACGAGTTGAAACTGCTTCCCATGGCGGGCAGGTTCGTCTTCGACTTGTTTCACGAAGTCAAGCGAGGGTACAAACTCGATAGTTACAAGTTGAACAGCGTCGCACAGCTCTACCTGGGTGACCAGAAGTTGGACATGCCCCCGAGGGAGATTTTTGCAAGGTTTCAAGAGGGTGACCCGGTGCGTCTGGGTCAAGTCGCGGATTATTGCATCAAAGATACCCTCCTTCCACACAAGCTTCTCTCAAAGTTGTGCATCCTCGTCAACCTCTTAGAAATGGCGAAAGCCACTTCAGTGCCGCTGTGTTTTCTCGTCGAGAGAGGTCAGCAAATTAAAGTGTTTTCGCAACTGTGTAAAAAGGCGTCTGAACTCGGGTTTCTCGTTCCAGTCATCTACCAAGGAGCGCTCACGGAGGAGGGCTACGAGGGCGCCACCGTCCTGGAAGCGCAGGCGGGCGCGTATTACGCACCAATCACCGCCCTGGATTTCGCGTCGCTGTATCCATCCATCATGATGGCGCACAATCTATGCTACAGCACGCTGGTCATGGACAAGCGACGTTATGGAAACATTCCAGGGGTGGAGTACGAGACGTTCACGCTCGCCTCGGGGAAGTCGTACACGTTCGCACAAAACACACAGAGCGTGCTCCCGACCATTTTGTCAGAGCTCAAACAGTTTCGTAAACAAGCCAAGAAGGACATGGCCGCGGCGACGACGCAGGGGATGAAGGAGGTGTACAACGGCAAGCAGTTGGCGTATAAAATTTCCATGAATTCGTGTTATGGTTTTACCGGTGCGTCCAAAGGGATGTTACCGTGCGTGGCCATCGCGAGTTCCGTCACATTCAAGGGGCGTTCGATGATTGAGGAGACCAAAAACTACGTCGAAGCGCATTTCGCTGGGGCCAAGGTGCGGTATGGGGATTCCGTGACTCCAGATTCAGCCCTCTTAATCAGACACGATGGTGTCGTAAGGACCACTCGAATCGATGCGTTGGTGTCTGCGTATGAGACCAGGTCTGATGGGAAAGAATTCTCAGACGTTCACGGCGTTGAGGTGTGGTCAGACACGGGTTTCACAGAAATCAAACAGGTCATTCGACATAAAACAGATAAACCTATATACCGAGTCTTGACTCACACGGGGATTGCCGACGTCACGGAAGACCACAGCTTATTGTCGGTCGATAAGCGTGAGATGAAACCCGTGGACGTCGCCGTCGGTGTTGAACTTTTACATCACGATTGCGGGCGAGCCTTTGAGACTGAAATTCAAACCGACATCACGGTCGCAGAAGCGAAAGTCATGGGTTTCTTTCTTGGGGACGGGTCGTGTGGCCACTATGGGGAAAAGTACACCTGGGCGCTGAATAATTCAAATATGTCACTTCTTGGAGCGATGCAAGAGGCGTGTCCATTTGAGACGAAGATTTTGGATACACTGAAATCAAGTGGCGTGTATAAATTGGTGCCGATTGGCAAAATAAAAGATGTCACTTTGCACTATCGTGCATTGTTTTATAACGCGCACAAAGAAAAGATAGTGCCTCCGTGTATACTCAACGCACCCCTTGACATCGTCAAGTCATTTTGGGATGGGTATTATCTATCTGATGGGGATACACGTTTCGACATGAAGGGTAAAGAAGGTAGTTTGGGTTTATGTTTTCTCGCTCGACGACTTGGCTATAACGTCTCGATAAATTGTCGAGCTGACAAGATAAGACAGACGTGTACCATGGGTTCGCAACGACACAATCCACTGGCCATCAAAAAGATTGAGCCACTTGGAAATACGTCGGATTACGTCTATGACTTAACAACAGAGTCTCATCATTTCCACGTGGGTCCGGGACACATGATTGTTCATAACACCGATTCCGTCATGGTTGAATTCGACGTGCAAGGGCGCACGGGGCAAGATGCCATCGATTACAGTTGGGAATTGGGCGAGCAAGCGGCGGCGCAGTGCACAAAGTTGTTCAAGAAGCCCAATGACTTGGAGTTGGAAAAGGTGTACATGCCGTACATTCTCTACAGTAAGAAACGCTACGCGGCCAAGTTGTGGGAGAAGGGCAAATCTGGAAAGGTGGAGTTCAAGTACATCGATGTCAAGGGTTTGCAATTGGTGCGTCGAGACAACACCCCACACGTGCGCGAAGTGTGTAAAGAATTGCTCGACGTGATTTTAGAGTCTTCCGAACCCGAACCCCCACAGGTGTTGGCGAGACAGCGGGCGTTGGAGCTCTTGACGGGAGATGTGCCCCATTCGAAGCTCGTACTGAGTCAGTCCCTTTCGGATACGTACAAAGTGAAGGGCATCCCCGTGTCCATCAAAGACATCGACCGCAGTTGGGACATTTCGATGAGTCACGTTCAGGTGCACAATAAGATGCGCCAGAGAAAGCCCGGTTCGGAACCGCAAAGTGGCGACCGCGTGCCCTACATCCTCACCAAGACGGAGGACCATCGGGCCAGGGCGTTCGAAAAAGCGGAGGACCCCGTGTACGTGGAAGAGCACGACATTCCGGTGGACTACCATTATTATTTCCTTAATAAATTCTTAAACCCTGTATGTGACCTGCTCGAACCCCTGGTCCCGGGAGCTAAACAAATCATATTTGGCGAGATTATTGAAAAAAATAAACCCCCAAAGAAGAAGAGGGCCCCGGCCAAGCAAAAGACTACAATCACACAATTATTTAAAAATTTCGAGCTCTCTAAAAATAATGGACGAGCTCAGTCAGAAGATTGCGAAAATAATAGATGACGAGGTGGAGCGACGGGTGCGGTCGCAACTCGACGCCGTCACCCTAGAGTATAATGAAAAGTTAGACGGGTACATCAATCACATCGCGCTGCATCACGGAATATCTAAAGACCTGCTGCTCCGTGATGTTCCAGCGTTCACGGACAGGACGCGATGTAAGGGGTTGAAGAGGGACCACTCGCGGTGTACGAGAAAAGGGACGCATCATGGATATTGCACGATGCACCTGTTTCAGAGGCAACAACTGCAACCCATCACAATAGAGTTACAGACGTCGCACACCCACGGGATGGAGATTTTACACGACCCAACGTGCCCGGCGTGTATTGAACAGGACCGAAAGAAGCTTATAGATTTAAATAGTATATTATTCAATGAGTAAATCCGATATTCTGCTATCATCTATAAATGCCTTTTACAACGACGAAAAGAATAAAGCTACATTGGTGAACATTTTGAATAAAAAGTCGGGCATGTCCCTGCGCAATTTGGAGTGGTTCATCACGAACTACGCAAAGAAAAATCACACGTCCTACACCACCGACGATGGTAAAATGTTCAGCGTGCACACCGCCTACAAGAGTTCGCTGTTGGGTTACAGCAAAAAGCTGTTCGACCCATTCTGTCGAGCGGAGAAGATTTCCTACGTGATTCCGGGAACATCTGAGGAAATTCAAACCACCGTGGCGCAATTGAATTTCATCAAGTGGTGCATTAAGAATGACATCATAGAATTCATGACGGCGAACAAGTCCAAACTTCTCGCTAATAAGCACGGGACATGTACCCACCTTTAAAATTAAATGTTTCATAGCCCGTGTAATACATGTGTAAACTATACGTCTGACTCGTCGGCAGGAGGTCGCACTCGATGGTCGTCTTGTTCGATTGCAACTGACTGAAATCTAAACTTCCCGATGGTTGAACATTCACTGGATTCATTGAGAATGAGTACGAGTAAATGTTTCTAATCGGTCGCGACAATCTCTTCTCGTAAGGGACGTAGTATTTATAAAACGTGTGGTCCGTCGACGTCATGTTCGGTAACTGCGTGCCCTGAATGTAAAAGCTCGCGCGGTCCATCACCGGGTCGAAGAACGTGTTGAGTTCGTCAAAATTCACGTTCGAGCTAAAGTTGAATCTGTTGTGCATGTAAAAGTTACCCTCCTCGGTCTCGCCCGGTTCCTTGACGATGGCTGGGTCTTCGAACTTTGTGTTTCGGAAAAACCAGTGCAAGGTTTTCACCGGGATGTTTGGTACCAATTGATTCTTAATGAAATTTTGATTCGGGTCCGTGACGATGACGGGGTGTTTCTTCACGATGTCCGTGACCCAAAGACCTTGGTGATTCATTGTGTACAGGCGTTCCTCCGCACCGAGGGTGATTTCTTCGGTGACGATGTCGAAGTGCGAGAGCGTCAGCGTCTGCGCGGTGTTCGAAAAGAACGTCTGTGGGTGAAAGGCGAATTCAAATTCAATCTTCTGTCGATGACACGCACACGCCGGGAAGTAAGGTCGGTTCGGTTGGTTGGATTCGTACTCATCCGACGCAAACTTTCGCGCGAAGAAAAAGTTCAGGGGCACGACGACGTCCGATTCGTACTCGGCGTAGTTGTTGGCCGTTTCAGACGTGTCGAACGCGAGCGAACGATTGACCAGAAATCGATTCGCCACTTTTTCGGACATTTCCGTGTACAATTCGTCGTGAAGAACGCCCCAATCGCCCCAAAACGTTTCCACCTCCAACTCGTCCACGAACATTTTCACGTGCGAGAGGAGATGCCGCCCCACCTGGTCCGCGTAGTTTCCACCCACTTCGAGCGCGGGAAGGGTGACGCTCAGGTACATGTTCGATAAGAGGTCGCCCATGTTTTTCGGGTCGAACTGCACCTTGATGGTTTCCCCAAAGGGCCACGTGTCTGGTCGATTCGAGGGTGCGGTGATGTTTCGATTCCTATGGTACTTTCTAAATTCAGAGTGACGCGGTGTCTTGTCATTAAAAAAACTTTCTTCTGGGTTTTTCGAAAGCAGGTATGTATCCTGTTTCCCGATGGCACTGAGTGCGACGTGCGCAGCTTCACCCATGCTTACTCTATGCTTACAATTTTTTGAGGTCGTTCTGCCACATCTGCGTGTGCGTGATTTTCTTGAGTTCAGCGAGCTCGCGTTCAGCCTGAGCGGCTTCTTCCATGAGGGCTCGCACCGCTTCCTCGGTGTATTGGTACGTGCGAATGTTCAAAAGGTAGTCGAACTTTCCATCAATCATGGGAAAGGTGTGTAGCATTTCTTGTTCGAGTTCGGCGCGTTTTCGCTTGAAGACGCGGAGTTTGTCATCGACCACCATTTTTACGAATAAAGCCTTGTGCGTACACACGCGCGACCGCTCTTGATACTCCTTGATGAGATGCGCTTTTCGTTTGACGTAATACTCCAGACGCGCCTTGATGAAGTCCGCCAGGATGGCTTCGGGGGTTTCGTACCGATGGATGCCCTTCTGTGGATGAAACAAATGCATGTTGGAGGTGTGAATCACTTTACGCAATCTGAAATCCTTCACGGGGTCGTCCCCGGTGTATCCCGTGATGACGAAGTGCACGTCCTCGATGGTGCTCTTGTTGGTGTACGCGCTGATGACTTTTTTGTCCACGAGTTCGTCGAGTGATTCTTTGAAATCTTGCGTCCATCGCCCGGGGGGGAGTTCGGTGACCACGCCGTTGGTCCACACACCCTCGGCGACCCACGACCCATCGGATTTCGTAATGGTACCCTTAAACCCCCTGTAATACGGAGTCATCTCCAACATTGGTTTGTCACCGAGTGCTCGCGCGATGTTTTGTACGATGTCCTTGGGGTTAAATGGTGGCACGGAACAGCTGAACCCCGTGCCGATGCCTTCGGTGCCGTTCACGAGAACCATGGGAATGATGGGCATGTAAAACTCGGGTTCGATGGCGCGTCCGTCATCTCGCAAGTGCGTGAGCACGGGTTCATCCAGAGGGTTGAACACGCGGCGCGTCTCGGGCGCCAACTTTGTGAAAATGTACCTCGTTTGAGACGCGTCTTTACCACCCATGAGACGCGTTCCGAACTGCCCACAAGGCACGAGGAGGTTGATGTTGTTCGAACCCACGTAATCGTTCGCCAACTTGACGATGGTGTCCGCGAGGGACACTTCACCGTGGTGGTACGAACTCTTGTCGGCGACGTAGGCGGCGAGCTGAGCCACTTTCATCTCATCCTTGAGGTTCTTGTGGAAACACGCGAACAGCACTTTGCGTTGGGAAGGTTTGAGTCCATCCATGACGTGCGCGATGGACCGCTTCAGGTCAGCCATGCTGAAGTTGACGAGGTCTTTGTGCACGAAATCACTGATGCTGATGCGTTCGATGTCACCATAAGGGATTTCCATGTGCGATGGGTCCTTCATCGACGTTTCCAGTAACCACGTCTTTCGGTCGTCAGCCTTTTTCTTGTCAAACGCGAGGGTTATGGAGGCATCAGTCATGGCGTCGACGTCGAATTTCACCACGAGTTTGCTGATGTTTTTAAAATACTCGCGAGCCTCTTGAGACGTGGACGTCCCCAAACCTTTGTAGTATTTTATTTTCCATCCACCGTACTGATTGTTCGCGTACCACTGTCGAAACGCGTTATCGGTGTAGAAGCTGACGATTTCACGCCCCTTGGTCGCTTTAATGATTGGGGTGACCATGCTCTCCACGTAGTTCAGCTTGAGCAGGGAGGGCCAGAAATAATGAAACATGTTCAAAAGAAGACCCTTGATGTGTGAGCCGTCGTTATCGGCGTCGGTCATGATGAGCAGACGTCCATAGCGAAGGTCGCGGAGGTCGGTGTACTCCCTGCCTTGTTGCAATCCCAAAATCTTCTTCAAGTCTGAGAATTCTTTATTTTCAGTCAACGTCTTCACCGATGCGTCGCGCACGTTCTTGCATTTACCGCGAAGGGGGAAGACGCCGTAGTAGTCGCGTCCGACCACGGAGAGCCCGGCCACCGCCAGGGTCTTTGCCGAATCACCCTCGGTGACGATGAGCGTGCACTTGTTCGATTGCGCGGTCCCAGCCTTGTTGGCGTCGTCCAACTTGGGCACGCCAGATATTTTTGACTTTTTCACACCCGCGTCGGTCTTTTTCAATTGTTGCATTTCCTTGTACTTTGAGAGCGTTTGAAGTTCCTCCTGAATCCCCGAACGGAGCGCAGCCTTGACGAAGGACGCGGGTGGTTCGAAACGACTTCCAAAGTCCGCGAGCTTTGATGTGCACTCGGATTTCACTTGCGAAGAGAAGGATGGATTCTCGAGCGTCGCCTTGACGAAGATGAAAAAGGTGTTCTTGACTTGTTGTGGTTTGAGTTGAAACTTGTTCCCAATGGCGGCGACGATTTGCGACGTCGCGTGGTCCACGTGCGTGCCACCCTTCGTGGTGCATATGCCGTTCACGAAGGATACCTGTTCGAACCCATCCTGCGACGGCGCGATGCACACGGACCAGCGGTCGAACGTCGTGCTCACGATGGCGTCCGTGTTGGTGTACATCGCCGCGTACTTTTCAAAGGACATCTTGCCCAGGGGTTCGCCTTGAAATTTTACTTTGCAGTTTGATGTCGTGCACACGTTGCAATCCCACACGCGTTTTTTAAATATTTCATAAATGTCACTCGTCATGCCACGCATCTTAAAGCGTTTCCAATCCGGTATAAAGGTGATGCTCACGACGGACGTCGCTCCTGAAAATTTTTTAATTTTTGGTGGATTGCATGTGGTCATATTATCCCCCCAACTTTGAGTATACGCGAGTTTGTTCTCACCATCTTTAATCACAATCTCAAACTTTGTTGAATATATGTTTGCCAGCTTGGCACCGTATCCGTTGCGACCACCGACGATGCGTTTTTGCGTGTCGTCGTAGTTCGTGCTCGTGAGGAGGTGACCGAACGTGAGTTCAGGGTTCCACACACCCTCCGTGGCGTGTTCTCTCACGGCGATGCCACCCAGGGGTCCATTGTTCGTGATCGTCACGGCCCCGGTGACCTTGTCCACGTCCACGAGAATCGAGCTCACGCCTTTGGGGAAGAGGCTGTTGCGGTCGATGGCGTTGACCAGGATTTCGTCGAAAATCTTCAACAACGCGGGACTGTACTGCACGGACTTTTTCACGAACGCATCGCCCTCGAGCACCCAATAAGGTTCGCGCGTCTGTTCCACGGGGCCGACGTAGCTGTCGGGTCTCTTGAGAATGTGTTCGATGTGCGTGAGTTTTTGAATCGTCTCTTTCATGATGGGTACATGAACTCGCGCATCTCTTCAATCCATTTGACCAACGCCTCACGGGGGATGCTTTTTGAAATATATGGTCGTATACGAGAACGCCCAGTTTCCCTGTCACGCAATGCGTGGAAACTTGGTTTTTTATAATTCTGAAAACAATAAAAGCACACTCTGCGCAAACGTTTGTCCATGAATTTATAGTACATCAGATTCATGTATAATGGGATGGGGTTATATATGTGTCGATAGTCATAATACGCGATGAATTCGTACGCAGTATCAGTGCAGATGCGAGGTTGAATAGGGTGGTCGCACACGAAACACGTGTATTTCCAGTCAATGAACATTACACTACTAGCTCATGATTTCCTTAAAAGAGACGAGCGCAATATCGTGGGTCTCGAAAATATCCACGAGGTCTTCCCACGAACACGACTCCACCTCGCACTTGTCCACGACGAGCGCGTATCGGTGCGACGGGTCGTCATCGACCGGAATCTTACGTTCGATGTCGCGGAGGATGTGTGGGTACTCCTCACCAAGGGTCGGGCACACGTCGACGTGAATGGTGACACCTTCACCCCCGAGGTCTTTGGTCATCATCACGATGTCTGGGTCGTCGTCGTCGGCGCAGAACGTCA
>Ga0255765_1003680_pt1 | contig 16099 bp, 19 predicted proteins | sample 041ome_8_FD_179965 | JGI IMG/M metagenome (GOLD analysis project Ga0255765, IMG submission 179965) | Coastal salt marsh microbial communities from the Groves Creek Marsh, Skidaway Island, Georgia - 041407BS metaG (version 2) | ecosystem: Environmental > Aquatic > Marine > Intertidal zone > Salt...
GTGTCTTCGATAGCACGTAAAACTGCTTGTTGAGCACCTTCTGGACCTGTTGATGCGTTAGCATTTACATAGTCAACTGTGAAGAAGTGCAAATTCTGACCGTGTTCGGTATCAGTAGTAGTTGCCGCTGGATGTGTTTTTGTTAATGTTGCCATTTTCTTAATCTCCTAATATGTGGGATCGTAATGTCCCTACACTTATTTAGTCCAAAATATAGAAATAATCAAAGCACATTATTTGGCTACGGCTTTTTTGTATATCTCGTGTAGATCTGAGTTGATCGCACGGCGAGTTATCTGGATCAGACGCTTACGCATCCAGACGTAATCGCTCTTGGTTAGTTGTGGAGTCTGAACCATCCTACGCATACGCATCTGATCAGCGTCAAGATCCATCTTGCGTTGTAATATCAGCATGAGCTGTGCGAAGTCTCTCGAGTTTAGGTTGCCGGATGCCATGTCTCTGAACACACGTTTGATACGCATCTCAGGCAGGACTATCTTCCAGTCATTGAATAGATGATCAGCGTACTTGTGCTGTTCCATTACCATGACTATCATGTTGTATAGATCCGGCATGCTCATACGGAAGCCATTGAAACTGAGATTATTAACTATCTCCTGTGCGTACGACATAGCCTTAGGCTTGTCTAGTTCATAGAGATCGCGTAGCATCAATAGATGATTGAACATCTGATTTGCGATGTCCGTGACGCTTTTGCCCTTCATCTGGCTCAGGCGCCTGTACATCCTTGATTCCACCAGTTCCTTTATGAATTCCATTATTGTAAGTTCTTCGCGAAGTTTGATCTTGAGAAGCGTAGGCGATCAACGTACTTGAGTCCACCTGCCACGTAACCCTCGTGTCCTCCCTCTCCGTCTATGGTTGCTGAGATGCCACTGCCCTGTTTGTCCAATGACCTGACTATCTGTGTCTTTATGACTGCTATGGCATTGAATATCTTAAACACCAGTTCGACTGCCTTGATGTTGTCGTTTACATACTGTGCCAGTCTCTGTCCCTTGCCCTCGGATACCTTGGTCAATGCCCATTGTGTGAAGTTACCTGCCATGTTGTTGAAGTTACCTTCCCTGACCTTGAAGTTTGCGAACTGTTTCATCAGTGCCGGTAGATTTGATATCTGTTGTTCTCTCAGTGACATTGGATTGAACAGTTTGCCGATGGCCGCACGATTGTCTGTGACAGTCTTTGCCAGTTGTTCCAACTTGGCCCTGGGCACGTCCACCTTGGGAGTGTCCTTCATCTTAGGACCTACGAATAGTATGCTACCCTTGGGTAGTTTTTCCACAGCATGGAAAGGTTGTCCGTTGTCCTCTGGACCCGTCTTATATGTGTGTACTGCGACTGCCGCCATGCTGTTCGCTATCTCTTTGCCTAGGTCTGTGTCCGTATCAACTGAATATGTAACAGTGTTGGGTGTGAATACGTATTTGTTGCCCTTCTTCTGGGGTGTTCCCACATATAACAGGTCTCCCTGGAAGAAACCTTCCAATCCCGCAGGAGTTTGTGCTTCTAGTGGTTTCCATAATGCCTTGTACATGTTGATCAAATCCGCACGATCACCACCACGCATCGTCATGATCTTTTCCAGTTCCTCTGGTGTCTTAGCCATACCCGAATACGTCTTGGCTCCAAAGCCTGACTTGTCAGTCAGCACGAACTTGCCATCGGTATCTCTACCAAATATAATTGCTGGTTTGCCGTCCCACTTTATGGTGATATCCTGTGCCTTCTGTGGTAGGTTAATCAGTTGTTCTATGGCCCTAAGGGCTCCGCTCTCACCGCTATTGAATATCTCATCTTCCGGATGTTCTATGCGTGCCGCCTCGATGATCATCGACATGCCCTGATTGACTATGCGATCTCTCAACTGTCGCATGAAGTTTGCCTCTGTCATGGCATCTAAGTTCAATCCATCCTTGGCAAATGTTTCCTTGGCATCCGCTACCAACTGCTCGTAATCCGGATCAGTCTTGATCTTCTTGATTATCGATTCCACGCTGGCGAGATCCTTTTCCGTGCCTCCCACCAATATGCGTGCTATCTCATCGGGATCCTTGGTTACCAATTTGTTGGTGTCTCTAGTCATCAGCCCGTTCTGTACTGAGAACTTCAAATTCCTTCCCTTGGCTATGCTGGATAACAATATGGCCCTGTGTCTGCCCTTGAACTCTGAGCCTTCGGGTGCGCCTGCCATTGCCCACTTCTGCCATTGTGAGTCGCCGAACATGAAGTCTGTCTGTACGAAGCCGTTCAATGCCTGTCCACTGATGGGCGTCCTGTAATGTACGGAAACACCCGACTTGGCTATGTAGTCCTTGGGATCCAATCCCTGTGATGTCACGTGCTGTGCCAGTTTGTTGTAGAGTTCTTCCTTAGACATCGACTTGTCGTCTACTGCTAGGTCCAAGTCACCGCTTGATTGTGCTATGCCCGTCGAGCCCAGCATGTTTTGTAGGAGCGGAAGTCCCGTAAGTTTCTCTAGGTAACCTACCGTGGGTTGGACGTCCTGTTTGTTGATCCTCTGTGTCTGGGGATTACCGTCGGCGTCCTTGAATACATTTCCACCTTCTCTTATTATCATTGATTTTGTAATTCCCCGTCGAGGAATTCTCTTCTTATCTTGTCGTAAATTGCTCGCTGATCCGGTTTATTGAGGTCGAGCTCAAATTTCTGAGGTCCAGGGATCCTGGCTATGTTACCTGAATCAACATCAAAGGGCCGTGTGTCGTTATAGTTGACTCCACCTTGTCTCGGTGGCTGTGGTCCTGGAGTAGCGGGTGCCATGTCCGGAACGATGGTTGCCACTGTGGCCGCTATCCTCGTGAAGGAGTCTCTCCACACACCGGCATCCTGTCTATTGGCCAACACCTTCCTGACGGCAGTGTCCACTTCCTTGTAGGCCTCCGGATATTCTCTCTGTAATCCCCTCAACGGGTATCTGCCCAATAACGTGCCGTCAACGAAGTCAGTCAATCCCTTCTGATACTGCGAGTCACTCAATGGTCCCTGATTCTGTCTCTCTAGCCGTTGCACAGTTCCAAGCCATAATTTTGCGCCTGCCTTGCCCAATTCTGCCAAGTCACCGTCCTGTGTCGCCCTAGTGACCCTACTGGCAAATGGAGCATCGGGAGGTAGCATCTTTCTCTCGTCACCCTGTATGGCTTTCTTGATCTTGTCGAGGAAGGATTCCTCGTATATGACTTCCTTAATCTTCATCCTTACGCCTCACAGAGCGATAAAACTTGCGAGGATCACGAGTACGTATCGCATTGATGAACTTGCGTTGAAGATCATCCGCTTGGTCAGGTTCATACATGTTTTCCAACTGCTCAAATAGATTGATGGCACTCTGTATGATGTTGCTCGCACGGCTCTCGACAAGGTGTTTCTTGTCTCGATTGACGGGCATGTCACTCAATTCGTCAAGTATGCTTCTAGTCTTCTTCAACATTTTATTGGTTCCGTTATTGAGTGTATTTATCGTTATAAATTAGTTCTGCCCATTCTTTGTGAACGGCATCATAACTTGAGCTTCGTATTTTATCTAGTTTTTGTATGTATTCGATAAAGATAGTTGGTTTATCCGACGAGATTTTTATACTCTTTAAGATATGTTCCAACTCGTCATATCCATTGAATCTTTCTTCCAATACATCAAATTGGTTTTGCGTTAATGAATTAATCTGGCAACTACCATAACCTTTCTGAAGATGTATATAGGTGGTATCTCCAAATCTATTAGATGAAAAGTTTTCTCTTATCCAATCGATAAGTTTAGGCAAGTAATATATATTTAGGTATGACCAGGTTATGTTAATATGAAAAAGATGATTTGTCGTATCCATATCATAAAAATATCTAAGAATGTCCCGAACTCTATCCCAATCGGCACCAGATCTTTGATAGTTAAACCTATGGTTAATGTCATCTAAACTAAAATACAGTTCGACAACATCAGCCTGTTTCCAAAGTTCAATGGCATCTTGTGTGGGAGTTTGTGTGGCATTCGTATTATACGTCACTCTACAGTTTTTTAAGATATGGTTTTCATTGAGCTTGTTAAGAAAAACAACATGGGTATCATTGAGCAAGGGCTCACCGCCCGTAAAGTGAACTATTTCTAGATCGTTAAAGTCGGACAACCAATCTAAATTGTATTGGTTCTTCTTATCATACTGCCAATCATCTTCTATGTCATATCCTAGTGCCTTCCAGTCATCAAACCATGTCGTGCTAGAATGTGCTCCGCAGATTACACATTTAAGATTACACAGGTTACCAATGGTTATGTCTAATCCCCGTATGCCTTGTTTTTTCCAATCCTTATAATATACCTGCTGATCTTGTCTCCTACTAGTTCCTCCTGCTTTCTCTTTCTGAATGCACGAATTACAATCTACTGTTGATTTTCCTTGTTCACTTAGATCTCTAATTTCTATTAATCTAGGATGATCGACGATCTGATCATTGATCACCTTGGAATGTGTTGCCTGACAACAAGGCCCCACTTGCAGATTCTGATTTCTGTAGTTGATACTCAGATTATGATGTATATCAGGACAGTACATCACTGAGTCTTGATTTGATTCAATAAGCTCTTGAGCTTACTGCTCTGTATTTCTGCCTTGACCTTTGCGGTCTCTTGTTCCGTGCCGCTCTCTACCTTGCCGTCATTGTTTATGACTGGCTCGACTTTCTTGATGTCTCTCAATGGAGGTTGTGCGTTGTAGCCTTGCTGTCCTTCCTCACCCAAGTCTGTGATGCGTAGGGTGTCGACGTTGAACTCCAAGTCCACCTTCTGTCCCACACCACTTGAACTCCTAGTCTTCATCAACTGTAATTGATAACGACCACGCTCACGCATAGCACGACTAGTAAAGATACCAAACACATTATCAGCAGTGTTGATCTTACTCAAACCACCTGCGATGTGACTGTGGTCAAATTCCACTTCCTCGACAGCACCCCTGTTCAACTGTGAAGCAGTTACAAACACGATATCCAGTTCTTTTGCTAGGTTACGCAGTTCCTCAGACACATACTTGTCCTTGACGAACAAGTCATTTGGACTAACTTTCGCTGATACAGGCATCAACAGATCCAGGTAGTCAACACACATGAAGTCTGCCCCCTTACCTGTCTGTATCTCGAGTTCTTTCATGTACGCTCTCAAGTCGTTGACGTTTGACTGTGCCGGCATGTACTTGATGCGTAACTGTCCAGCCTTCTTGCCTGCCAGTTTGACCTTCATCTCAACTTCCTCGATGCGTTTGAAGATCTCTTTTGAATTAGTGTTGGTCATCATAGAATCCATACGCATTGAGCATAAGCCTTCACTAAGTTCCAACGTCACATAGACACCATTCATACCAGTCATTGCCCAGTTGACCGCCAAGTTCTGCATGAACAAACTCTTACCTGAACCCGACCCGCCTGCGAATATCTGTAGCTCACCTCTGTTGAATCCACCATACAGCAGTCTGTCCAACATGGGCCAACCAGTGCTTACCTGACCATTGCTGGCCTTTATGGCTTCCAGTCTTGCCTTGGGATCGTCGAAGTAGTCAGTGCCCATGTCTTTGGTCAAACTAATCTGTACTGCGTCCTTGATCAATTTCTCTACTGGATTGTAGTCACCCTTTTCCAATAGATCTGCTGACTTGAGGATGGCACGTTCCAGTTCCTGCCTGCGTGTGAACTTCTCAAACTCCTCGAGGAACCAATCATAGTGTCCGTCCTTGGCTTCTGGGATCTCCTCGAACTTGACTTTGGCAACTGCCTCGACCTGTTTGCGATCTGGCATGGTGTTGTGCTTGTCACAATGTTCCTTGATGAACGTGGCCGCACCCTGTAAAGTCCTGTCAAAGTTCTGTGGATTGAATATGTTCTGCACACGGATGTAGCTCTGTGCATCCTGTAACATCATTTCCAAAAACAGTCTTTGTAGATCAACCCCGTAGTCGTTTATCAAGTTTCCTCCTCGCTAGTTCTATCTTAATCTTTGATGTCTCTCTTGCTGTCATTATAGTTATCAAAGTTCCTAATCTACCATAACGTTTTACAGCATCATTGACATCCTTGATGTCATCTGCCCAATTAGGTATCGATACAGCAAAACCCAGTTCAACAGCACGATCAATCAGTTTAAGTCCTGCCTCATCCTGATCTGGCACCACTGTTATGTCCTTGCGTAGGTTCTTTAACAGTCTTGCCTGCTTGTCATTGATGTCATTGTGTAACAATGCCAAACAATTTAGGCTCAGTGCGTCAAATATGCCCTCAACAACTATGGCCTGTGTCCAATGTTCCTGTTGTAGGTCAGTGCCAAACACGTATCCAGGTTGTTGCTCACTGATGAACTTGGGCTTGCGATCATCTAGGTATCTGGCCGTGTACCCCACTAACCTATCCTCGTATGTATATGGTATGACTATGCGTTCTGCCTGTCTACCTTTTTGGTTGGGCGATACCATATAGGGATAGTCTCCAGGATCCACTGCCCTGGATTCCAAATATTCGATATATTTCGTGTCCGTTTCCTCTAACAGTCTCAGTTCCTCGGGCATGACCACGTCATTGAACTCTATGTGCTGTACCTTGGGTTTGGCACGATCTTCGACCAACTGTGCCATGTCCTTACGCTTTAGGCTTTCTAAATTAATGGCTTGTATCACGCTTTGATCAACACCAAACCAATTCAATAACTTACGTGCCTTGAAGCTCAGGGTCCTGCCCAATTTGAAACTGGCCTTGAACCCACAGTTGAAGCAGTGATAACTCCAATCCTCGCCGTTCTGTTTCAATCCGCCACGTTGTCTCTTGTCCCTGTTCTCACCATTATGTTCACAGCAGACGGCATTGAACGATATCCAGCCTGATGCTGTTCGCTTGTGTTTCGCGGGCAGTATTGATGTGATGTCTAGCATTATGCTAGTATAACACGATTTATCTCAGGAATCAAGTATTCTGATATGATTTGGTGACCTTGCTCGTTTGGATGGTGGCCAGGAGCATGTATCTGTTTAAAATCCGGGCGGCCCAATAATACCTCTTGCATGTTCTTCGTGGGCCATAGAAGTGTTGATACTTCCTGTTTCAGACGTGTCCAGGGTTGATAAAGATTGAATTGTAACAACGGAATGTCTAGGCTCTTACTAACACCATCAAAGAATAATACGGCCTGGTGATAGTTTAATCGAGATAGTTCGTCACAATGGCTAAGTGTTAGATATTGCTTACCAAACTGTTGCCACTCTTCGGGTATTGAACTTGATCCAAAGTTGACCCATGCTGAATGTACGTACTTGTTCCATTCGGGATCGTTTGAGTAACTTACGTGATCAGGATTATACCAGGACTGTCGGTCCGGAGCCGTTAATCCTATCAACACCATGGTGTCTGCAGTGTCACGGTTGTTCAACCACCACATGAATGTCCACATCGTGGATTGTAAACTGGCGCCTGGCTGTCCATAGTTCTCATATGGCACGCCCAACTTTTTGGCTATCAGACCTGAGAAACAGTGGGACAGGCGATACTCGTCATTCTGCGTGAAGCAGGGATGGCTGTCTGGGTCGTCTCTCAGTTTGGGATCGAGGAGTTCATCTCCCCATATCCATGAGTCTCCGAATACTGCTAGTTTCTTGATTTCCACATCTATCTAACTTTAAGTTCACTAATGCTACCACTTACCTCTTCTATGCGTAGTCGCATGTAAGGATGGAAGCCCGTTACATTTATGTATCCGGTAGTGCTTGATGCCGTTAGATTTATGTCTGAAGTGATGTCATACCAAAGCCCATCTGTCGCAGTGGCACCTTCCAATACTATGATGCCCGTGAATGAACTTGGTTTGTATTGTACCGTCGTGGTCTCTCCGGTACTGGTGAACTGGCTGGAGTAGTGTGTTGTGCTACCGTCAGTGTCATTGAAGCTCGGAATTGTCACACTGGTGCTCTCTGTGTGCTCCGGATATACGCTGTCTATTATGTCAATAGTACCCCTACCACCCTGATGATCATCCACGAACACTGTGTCATATAGGTCACTGTTTGACTGGCTACGCTCTATTGAGTAGTTGGCCTTTTGTACTGCTATGGTGTCAAGGTCTGCCTCAGTGATCGTAACCTTTGCGGTGCCCTTCGTGGCATCTATGTTTTCCATGGTCTTTGCCAACAGTTGGTCAGTGCCTTCACGATTCATAAGCCTGAATGTGAAAGTTGCCGTTGAATTGTTGACCGGTTTTTGATCCTGATTGATAAAATTAAATATCAGAACGTTATCCGTGCCCTTATGTAGTTTCAATGTCTTTGCGTACACCTGTGGGTACCTCCTTGCCGCGACTGCCTGAGTGGTATCACGTAATACCACCGGGTGTTTGTATGTATATAAATAGACTTGGGTCGTAAACATGTTTATATTTATCGAGATCAATGACAAGTAATTTTTTCAAAGAGCTGAATGAGAAGTACCCGTTCATAACGGTGGTACACTATTCAGGTGCCGAGTACGTTGGCATAGTACAGAACCGAGATCAGAACGTGACCACGATGTACGACTTCGGACGCATAGTCGATCAACAGCTCAAACAAAAGTTTCTAGAACTTGCCGAGGTATGGTGGTGGGAATCAAATAGAAGCATACCCATAAACATATTCCTCAGAGAAGAATGGGCGGTGTTCCGTCCCTACCTACAGACGTTCATAAACAAGGATCTTGAGATACTGCTGGGTCCAACGATCAGCCTTGGCGACCTTGCCAAGAAACGTACTAAAAAGAGATCTATAACTCTAGTAAGAAAGATGGGTTAGGTTCCCATCTGTTGTTGACTGCTTCGACTCCCGGATAAAGTTCCTCTAAGAAGTTACACAGTTTGTCAGTGGCACTGACAGAATAATTATCGTACCATTCCCAGAAGTGTCTCACGTTATGGCGTGCCTGCCTGCGAGTCTCATCGTCAAACATTATGTCATGTAGATCCGGACCCACTGCCCTGGCTATGTTCTTGACCATTTCCTTCATCCTGCTCTCCCAGGGCTCCAGCTCGTGCCAGTCACTACCGAACACATGATCGAATGTCTCGAAGCCCATCTTCTTGAGGTCCTTATAATGATTGGCTCCGCTCAGTGTTGCGAATGGATGCTCTCCCAATATTGGCTTCCATGTCTTCTCACTGAACATGCTGTAACGCAACTTCACTGTGGATTCTGCCTGTACCGAGAAGTATGTGTCGAAGTGTTGTTTCTCCACCATGAGTCCTGCTTCCCACTTAGTCCAATCTACTAGTGTGTCATGTGTTATCTCTCTGCCTAAATCATACCCACTAGGTAATGCCTTGCCGCTAGATATGTGGCTCCATAGAGCACCATCTAACAATTCCATTTTGGCCATTTCGTTGATCAATGCTACTCTGTGTTCTCTGATGCGATTGTTTAGGTACAGGAACGTGAAAGGTCGTTCGTGCCTTCCAAACATTATGTGTCGATGTTCTTCATTTTTGAGTCCCGTGAGATACAACATGTATTGTATGTTACAGTTCCTTATTCCTTCCGGCATCTCTCCTGTGCTTATTGTAGAATAGCGTCCTGCTAATGTGTCCTTTAAAAGTCCACCCGTGTCTAACATTCTTACGAACGTGTTTGATCCTTCGAAAGGGTTTTCCAATACTATGTTGGCTTGGCTCTTTTTGATGTAGTTTAGGAATGTGGTCTCATCATATATGAGTGGTATGATCTGTAAGGTATCGTCGGGTAACTTCTCGAGGTCTTCGAGGGTCTCGTACTCGCATGCCTCTAAGTGTAGGATATCTTTTAGCCTACTGTCCTTGTGTATCCAAATCTTCATCTAGTAACTTCATGTGTAATGTTGCCAACACCGCATAGCTCACCGCGTGTGACTTCTTAAATGCGTACTCGTCGTTGTTCTGTGTCCATATGTCCTTGCTGATATCGGTCCAGGACTTGCCCACGAGATGTCTCTTGGCCGGACGTATCAGAGCTAGGAACATTGCCATTCTCGGTATGCTGTCTATGTCTAACCCCCTCACCAAGTCAAAGTGATTACCTATGTGTATCACACGCTCAAAGAATGATCTGTCCTTTAGCCTGTGCCACGGCGTAGCTCTTGCCATGAGCTCATCGTAATGTTTCTGATCCCTGATCAACTTGTAGACATTTACGTTGAGGAAGTCGATCTTGAAGTAGCCACGTTCCTCTGCCTCTTGATAGTCTATGCTGGCAGTCTCAGTCAATGGATTGTAGGGAATATCTGTGACATATACCCCACTGTTATGCCTACGCACATTACCGTCATTGATCTGCATGGCAGGAGTATGCCTGATCAGTTTCAGTATGGTGTCTCTATCAGCGAAGTCTATGTCTACGTCTGTGGAAAATTTTACCATCCCGCTTTCCTTAACATCTCTTTCATGTATTCCGTATCTCCCGGATAGTCCCTTATCTTACGGCTCCACTTGTCCGGATCCAGGAAGTCATAGACTATGGCCAACTGTTCCGGATTCAAACTCTCCAACCATTCATGTCCGCTCTCGCAGTTGAATATGGTCCATCCTGTTACCTTGCCCGTTGTCACATAATGGCATAACTTGTTGGAGTTGCCGTAGCGTAGGAAGTGTTCCGTTGGATTATCAGTATCCTCTGCCCAGTCAACGGATGTCTCTAATGCACGTGTCAATGCGTCAGTGGCATTCTCCCTGTACACGTATTCCTTGAGAAACTCCTCATACAACTTGTCACTGCCCCAATAATCTATACGCTTGTTGTGTTTCAATAACCATTCGCTGAAGCGTGTGGGCGCCACGACCTTGGCGTTGACGCAGTAGTTGCCGAACTTTACGAATGCCCTGTAGTATGCTGACTTTGCGAAGTCATCAAACGTCTTGTTCTTTGCCGAGCCCTGTGTGGTCTCATAGAATGCCAAGAAGTTCTGGAATGCTATACGTGTGGCTGGATCGTCCTTGGTCTGATATCGACGCTTCTGCTCACAGACGTGAACTTCCAGTGTGGTCTCCTTACGGAACTCACGTTCACAATACCTACATTTAAAAGTCTGACTTGATCCTGTCATCGGTCCAACCCAACTCCTTACAATATTCTTTTATCTCTTTTTCCGTGTTCATTGACATAAACATATCCATTTCATCCGACTTCATGTTTGGATATAATGATGCCACAACCTTGCGTAACTTATTAGTTGACTTGCCTTCTTTCTTCTTAGCCGCCAACCAATAGTGAAACTGATTACCCATGTTAGGTGATACTGTGGTACACATTAACCACTGTAGTTTTGTGTGTTTGTTTAAGTCAAAGAAATGCTTGTTGACAAACTTATTAGTTGCCATCAAGTAATATGCCTGTAGGTCTTTGTTGCCACCTACACTAGCACCATATCTCAACATTAAGTAAGTTGAGAACTGTTTCTTTTCCTCATCAGTAAACTTGTCATAGTAGTCTCGATCTTTACGATCATAGGCCGCCATTTCATTACCGATGTATAAGGGTGAGCTCTTATCTGCCATTAGAATGATAACGTGTAATTAACTATCTCACAGTTACGGCTTATGTCCTTGACGAAGTAACAGCACTCGGGCTGTGGTCCGTCGCTCAATGGTACTGCCAATAACTGCCCGTTCTTTAACTTGGGACTATACCAGCTCACGTCCTGATAGACATCCACTATCTCTATGTCCAAGAAACTGGGACGGAAGTCCGTCAGGCTGTTGAATTGGAACGCCCTGAACCCCCTGTCATTGATGCTGGTGAGTGGTAGCACCTCCAGGTCACCCACGTCGGGCTCACCTATCAGTATGCTCCAGTCCACCGGCATGCGTATCTTGTGATTGCCTATCTTCAATACTAGTGCTGGTGAATTGAAGGACTCTAAGAATATCAAAGGTATCCAATGATAGTCTGGGTTGCTTGGATCGCTGTTGTCCAAGATGCTGAAACGCATGTCATCGACTTCCTCCGGGAGGGTGTCGAGATCATATTTCACGTTGTCTAATGTTAGTATCTGCATGTTACTCCTATTATACGTGACGTAGTCGTGTCTGTCAATCGTTAGTTCCACTCAATCTTTTCTACCTCGAATGGGTAATTTGCCTCTCGATAAAATGCCTTGCGTTTTGTTAAATGTCGCTTGGCGAACTTACATGTGCTGGTTATATCCCAAATTTGGACGAAATCTTTGTCCTCAGCCTTCCTAATGCCTCTACCAATTGACTGAATAACACGCACGAAAGACTTGCCAGGCTCAATGAGAACAAGATTAAAAATCCTAGGGATATTAATACCAACAGCGGCAACACCATAAGTGGCGATGATAACCTTACCATCCATTGTCGCAACTTCGTCATATTCATCTTTCCTATCCTTTGCTTTGGTCGCACCACTGACAAACACAGCATCATCAATCAGCTCTGTTAATTTCTTGCCTGGTGCGATGCGATCAACTAGAACTAGAGTGTTGCCACTTAGCCTGACCTTGTCGATCAACTTGGCCATGTACTCCATGCGTTCCTCAGTCTCTAGCAGATACCTAAGCTCATCTTGATATGATTTATACTCCGTGTGGTCCACCAATTGTAACACGTTGACATGGCAATTGGCCAACACGCCCTCTTGCTGTAATTCGTTTGCTGATAGTTTACCAACGACATCACCGATCGAACATCTTAAGCTCATGCGTTCGTATTCTTCCTTGGGTATGGTGCCAGTCAGACCCCAACGTATGGGTACGCGGCTCATTGGTCCCGTTAGCAAGGTCTTTAAAGCATCTGCCTTGGCCATGTGTACCTCATCCACCATCACGCATACCACGTCATGTAGGAACTCGTCTATGGTGATGTCCACGTCCTTTGCCCTGGTCTTTTTCAATAGGATGTTCAATGACTGCCAGGTACATATAGTGTGTGTCTTGCCAAACTCCTTGCGATCACCAAAGAACACTCCGACGTCCAGGCCCATGTTGACATAGTCGTCCTCGGTCTGCGTGACCAAGCTCTTGTTTGGAACTATCACAATGGTCCTGCCGTGTGGCTCACATCTATGGCTCAGCACTGCCGTACACAGTGTCTTGCCAGCACCAGTGGCTATCTCCTGTAGGCATTGTGGATTGTCAAGGAACTTGTTGATGACCTCGACCTGGTAATCTCTCAGTATGATCGGCTTGCCCGCCTGTGGATGTCCCGGCGGCCATACGTAGTCCGCATAACTGTCCTCGTCAACGGGTTCCAACTCATAACTGCGTTGGTAGTCACGATAGTCCTCGAGATCAACGTCATAGTTGTATGCCTCGAGTATGGGCAATATCTCAGGAAGTAGATTGATGTATGTGGATCCACCAAGTTGGAAGAAGCCCACCTTGCCGTCCCATCTGCCCAAGCGTACCGCTGGCATGTAACGGGCACCAGGCACCTCGAACTTGAACGTGTCGGATAGTTTCTTGCGGACGTCTAGGTCCAGTCCCTCGATCTTGACGTTCACCTCGTCGAGCACATGTAATAAAGCCTGCTTCATATAAATTAATTATACTGTGAAGCAGGCCTTTTGTCAAACTAATTTAGCCAAATTATCTGCGTTTCATACAGGTGACCTCTGCCATTTCCTTCCAATTTGATCTTGAAACGTTCCTGAGGTCTGCGATCTTGAGTGCCATACGCAGGCTCAGCTCGTTTAGATTGTCCTGATTGTGTTCGATGAAGTCCAACTGCTCCTCCATCTCGGCATCAGTGAAGTCATAATCCTGATACAGGGCACCTGTGCGTGCTATCTGCTTGATGCGTAAGAGCTTGTCTCGGTTGCTGTCCAATGTTAGATCCAAGTAGTGGCATCTTGACTGCACGGCCTGTAGGTGATCCTGTAGTTTCTTGCTCTTGACATTTTCAAACTTGATGTTGGTGATGAATATCGCTGAACCCTCAAAGTTGAATGTCTCAGGAACGCCCTCGTTGCGTAGTTTGTAACTGTCAGTGTTCCAACATATCTTACGGGTCTTCTTACTGTCAAGTGCGGCCTTAAGGATGTTCAACGACAGCTCGTCCTGTAACACAGAGTCACAGTCGTCAAACACTAGGACATTGTCCTTTTCCTTGTAGTTGAACAGTTTACAGTATAGACCGATCGCTGACATGGCACCCTTGACCACATCATAAGGTTTTGGTCTTGATCCCAGCTCGCTGTATATGCCTGCCTTTTCCAACTGTCGCTCAACACCATATGACTTGCCCACACCTGGAGGGCCTACGACGATCATAGCACGGACGTCACCGGTGATACAGGCTTTGGTCATGTCGTCTAATATCGAGAAACGCTTGCCTATGCGTTCTATTATCTGCTCGTCTGATTCTTTCTTGTTGAACTTGATTGCTTTTGCTACCATATTACCCCCATGAAGTTATTCATAGTGTTATTATATGATATTTTGGTTTTTGTGTCAAGTGATATTTTGTGGCAAAAAAACCACAAAAAACCCTACGCAAGGTAGGGTTGATTGTGAAGTTCCTCGTGTCGTGATCTATGCTAAATTCATGACGTCAACGTGATATTCTGGATAGTTATCCGTTGGAGTGATCGACCATGTCGTTGTCAAGGTATCACCATCCTCTAACATGAGATAGTTCTTGGCTGACGTTTCAGCATCGTCCCAACCAAGTTGGTCGACGCCATTGACCTGTGCTGATGCCTTTTGGTCGTTGTCTGCTAGTAACCATACGTAATCCACGGTATTCATTGGTCCAGCCTGATCAGCCGCGTCCATTGTTGCCCGTTGTGCATCCGTTGGGTTCGTTACCGTTCCTGCCTTGAGTGCGTTATAAAGATCTGCTCCTAGTGCGTCTGATCCCACTAGATCAGCGAATGCTGATTGCTCGTCAGCGGTCACGTTCGATGGATCCATGTTAGCAATATCTGCCCAGTTCTGATAGTGACTGTGTGCCCCGTTACACTTGATCGGACCCATGATGAACTGTCCGCCACTGACCGCTAATGTCGCTGACTTGGCTCCGGTCACTGACTCGTCCAGGGTCCATGTCACTAATTCACTGAGATCAGAGAATTGCGGTGGACCGCCCAATGCTGTGTTTTGTGTACTCACCGTGCTGTTAAACACCTGTGTTCCATCTACTGTCAAGGTCACCGTGACATCACCTGATGCCGCGTATGCCCTTCCCATCATTTTAAAAGTTCTATTCGCCATTTCGAGAAATCTCCTTCGTAATGCTATTATTTATGCTAACGCCAATGTCTTTTAACGTCATCATCTGTTATTTCATGTGGTTTGGGCTCACCATGGAATATGACTATGCTGAGATCATGAAATATATGGTCTCTGGGTTTACCCTTATTGGGGTATGTGCGATATATGAAGTCTATGCCACCGTCCTGCACCTGCCAGCGAAAGCTCTTGATCTTGTTCCAATCCAAGAAGCCCTTGTGATTCTGCGGTACCTCCGTATTTACGAAATCTTGATCACCATTAAACTGTCGCATATAGTAATCACTGGCTTGTTTGAACTTCTTCCATAGTCCGCTCCATGTCTCCGTGTTGAACACCATGACCGAGCTGTTGAAGTTCCAACTCTTGCTCTTGCGGAAAAGATAACGGAAGTCACGCACCGCCCAGAACTTGTCCTCACTCAGATGTAGCATCCAATCCAAGTTGCTGGTTATTACGACATCCAAATCAAAATAGAACAGCCTACCCTTGTGAGCCTTGGGATTAAACAACTGCATCTTGTACCACCATGACTTCTTGGGTCCTTTGACTCCCAGGTCACGTAGTTCGTGTTTTATGAAATGTTTGGGCACGTCGCGAGCGGCTTCCGTCCATACGTGTAAATGTACGGGATAACTGAAGTGTCTCTGTAATGACGAGTACAGTTTCTCCACGTACTCCCATGGATAGTATTCGCCATGTATCACGCAGGCACAGTGGATACCATTCTGCTCATAATACTGTCTTGTCGTCTTGTTCAAACCCATTGTTCCAATCTATCCAGCCATAGGCCTCTCTGTATCTCATCCACTAGATATTCCGTATGGCAGATCTCAGTTAGCCA
>Ga0255765_1003682_pt1 | contig 16089 bp, 12 predicted proteins | sample 041ome_8_FD_179965 | JGI IMG/M metagenome (GOLD analysis project Ga0255765, IMG submission 179965) | Coastal salt marsh microbial communities from the Groves Creek Marsh, Skidaway Island, Georgia - 041407BS metaG (version 2) | ecosystem: Environmental > Aquatic > Marine > Intertidal zone > Salt...
CCACTCAAAACCCTAACCACGCGCCCATATTCGAACACTCGAAACCACCATCAACACACCCCCCACGTCGCCGTACACGCGCCGCGCCGCGCCCGTCCCCGCACACCGCGCCCGCCATGCTCGCGACGCCGACGACGACGACCGCCGCGATCGCGCGCCCCGCGTCGACGCGATTCTCGCGCAAGGTGCGACGACGACGACCGCGACGCGACCGCGCGAACCGCTCGAACCGCGACGCGACGCGCGCGAGACGCGGCGCGTTCGCGCGCGCGAACGCGATCTTGGATAAGCCCCGTCGATCGCGCGGTCGATCGATCGATCGATCGCGCGCGCGGACGACGACGGCGATGGACGCGACGCGCCGGAAGACGCGACGGACGCACCGAGCGACGCGGGCGAGGGGTCGTCGGCGATCGACGCGACGACGAGGGACGGGACGGGACGGGACGGGACGACTGACGAGGCGAGCGACGCGGACGACAGACGACGACGAGACGCGCGGGAAGAGCCGGCGTCGTCGCGAGAGCGACGGACGCGAGCGAACGATTGGAAGCGGCGCTGAAGGCGGCGGAGGAGTGCGTCGATGATTGCGCGGTCGCTTGGGACGACGTCGAGGAATTGAGCGCGGCGTCCAAGGACAAGGGACAAGACTCCATGAAGGAGGTCGAAATCTCGGCGGCGGACAAGGCGTTCATCGAATCGACGAAGAAGACGATCTCCGCGGCGCGCGCGGCGGGTCAAGTCGATGAGAAGACGTTGAAGGAAATCGAAGCCGCGGCCGCGGGCATGAAGGAAGTCACGAAGAAGGTGAACACGGCGCGCATGCAAAAGATGGAGGCGGCGTTGGAAGCCGCCATCGCGGCGGCGAAGCAGTGCACCGACGACTGCCCGGCTGCCTGGGAAGAAGTCGAAGAAATCTCCGCCGCGAAGAGCCGCGAGGCGAGTAGAGATTAAGTCGTCGTCGTCGTTTGATTCGTACTATGCGCGACTCATCGAATTTCACGTTGACACCATCGCGGCGTTTCTTTCAATATAAATCGCCACAGCTATACAATTACAACCCACCTCTCGCCTATTCGTCACGCCGACGCGTCCGCGGATTGACCGTAATCCGCGTCCTCGTGCTCCAAGTACGTCACCTCGAGCGCGATTTCGGGTCGATGCTGACGCACGCGCACGCCCGCGAGATTTAAAAGTCTATTCGCGGCGGCGTAAATCGGGTCGTCGCGCTTGGCCACGCGCGCGTCGCCCGGCGTCGTCGGCGTCTCCCTCGTCCCACTGATTTTCCCTTCGTAGTACACCACCTCCTTGATCCCAGCCTGGATCACCAATTTCGCGCATTCGTTGCACGGATACATCGTCACGAACAGCGATCCACCGGCGACGGAGGCGGAGTTCTTGTTCATAATCGCGTTCATCTCCGCGTGGCACACGTACGCGTACTTGGTCTCCAACGGATCGTCGTTCGCGCTCTTTTTACTCCACGGCAGCGCGTTATCGGGGCATCCGCGAGGAAATCCGTTATACCCCACGCCTAAGATCAGCTTATCCTTCCCCACGATGCACGCGCCGACTTGTTTATTCGGATCCTTCGACCGCTGCGCGCTCAGAAACGCCACCGACATGAAATAATCATCCCAAGACAGATACCGCGGTCGCGCCGACGCGTTGAACGGGTCCGGCTTTTTTGCCGCGAGCGGTGTCTTCGGCGGCGACGTCCACGCGCCGTCCGCGGAGGCTTCGGGCGCGCTGTCCGTCGGTTCGCAACAGCCGCAGTACGCCGGCCGAGGCGTCGCCGTCGTGAGCGACACCGACAGCGTCGGTTTTCCCGCGTATCTCGGCGCCGGGCGCTTCGCGGCGAACGAAGCGGCATCGCGCGATCGTCGTCAGTCGTTCGCGTCGCGCGTCGCTCGCGTCGCGCGTCTCGCGCGCGCGTCGAAGATGATTGATTATTTTGAATCATTCATTCACGCATTCGTCGTCGCGGACGCGGAAAATCGACGACGCACCGGCTCTCTCTCGCGCTTCGCGCGCCTTCGACGATCGTTCACGTCGTGGATTACGTGTACGAGCGCGGCGGTGGCGACGCACGCGGTGGCGATGGGTGGGAACATTCGCCTTCGCCGGCTCGGTTCGCGGCGACGCGTCGCGGTGTGACGTCTCGGGCTATAAGTGAGATGTCTATAAATAATCAATTACTCTTCATCCTCGATCGCGTTTAAGCGTTCGTGCGCGCGCGAACTCGCGGCGGCGGCGGCGGCGACGAGCTCGTCGGCGCTCGGCACATCCGGGACGCGGGATAAGAGCGCGACGACGACGGGAACTTTCGCGAGCGCTTTGAACGCGCGCTTGAATTTGGGATCTCGCCACGCGCCTTCGGTGGCGTCGTTAGGGTCGAAGGACACCCAAAGCGCGCACTCGGCGTCGACGTCGTCTGGAATCGAACCGACGCAAAAAGCGCGAGCGCCGTTTGAGTTTACGGCGTCGCCCGCGGGGACGTCGAACGTGAGCGTTCGAAGCATTAATTCGCTGGGTAAAATAACCACCGATCCGCTCGGGGCGCCGGCGAGAAGCGCGACGACCGCGCCCGAGGCCTCGGCCGAGGTCGTTTGACCCCACGATTCGATCTCCGGGAACGCCGGCTCCTTCGTCGAACCCATCTTCGAGGCGACCATCTTCGTCAACGCGTCCACGAACGACGTGGAAGACGCGGACACCTCGCTCGCGATGGACGCCACGCTCGCCGCAGAAACGTTGGCGGCGGCCTTCTTCTTCTTCTTTTTTGACTTTTTACCAAACATGAAGTCGGCGTTTTCGTCGTCCTCTTCCTCGTCCTCGGTCGCGTCCGTGTTCGGCACCAACACCGGAACCACCTTCACTTTTTGCGCCGCCGACCCGCGCGATTCGTCCGCCTTCGCGAGCGCGTTCGCGAGTTGTTCGTTCACGAACGCGAAGTGTCTCTCCGTCACGCGTTCGCCGTAAAAATTCTTCGTTCTCGCCAAATCCAACGCCGCCTCGTCGCCGTCCGCGATTTCTCTCAAATCCTCCTCCACCCCCCTCACGAACGCGTCCATCGCCGCGTCCGCGTTTTTCGCGTACGCGTGAAACAGCGACGCCCCGCTCGACGGATCCGCCAGCTTTCGTCCGATCGCGCACCGCGTCTTCGCGTCCAGCACTCCCGCCTCCGTCGTCGCTCGCGTCAGCACCGCCTTCATCCCGAGCGTCCGCTGCAGCGCGTACTCTTTGTATCTCCCCGACCGCGTCCCTCGCAGCGCCGCCGCGTCCGCGCCGCACATCCTCACCTCGCCCAGAATCAACCCGATCGCTGGATTGCTCGCGATCGCGTCGCCGTCGCCGTCCGTCGCGCCGTTCGCCCACTCGACCGCGCGGTCCCAATCGATTTGATTTTTCGCCGCGTCCACGAATCGCGCGACGACGGATCCCGGCTGGAACAGCGGCGCCGGCGCCGCGCGCCGCGCGAGGCGTTTCGTTTGGTGCGCCGCGGCGCACCGATGGCGCGCGCCGCGCTTCACCGGCGCGTCGCGCGCGCACGACGCATTCGACATCGAATGCGTCAAAAAGTGACGCGCCGTCGCGATGGCGGCGCGTCCCGCGACGATCGCGGCGACGCGACCGCGCCGGCGCGACGCGCGACGAGAAACGACGCGCGCCGACGCGACGCGCCGACGCGACGACGCGCCGCGACCGCGGTGTCCGTGCTGCGGGCTGGAGAATGCGAAGACGCGACACCTGAGTCTGTGCGCGCCGGACGCGCTGCGCGGCGACGCGTTCGCGGCGCGCGAGCGCGATATCCTGCGCGCGAGCGTCGTTCGCAGGCACGGTGAACGATCTCGAGCGCACGAGATCATGGCGTGGCGGTTCGGGTGGGCGCGAGGCGCGCGGGGGGCGACGACGCGCGCGAGCGAGGTGGCGAGACGCGTCGGTCGCGTCGACGCCGAAAGCGTCGCGCGAACGATACGACGCGAGGTCGAGGCGACGCCGATGGGATTGGCGTGCGAGACGGAGGACGTGGAGGCGCTGGAGATACTGCACGAGGACGAGGAGATGACGTGCGTGAATAAACGCGCGGGGACGGCGTCGACGCCCGAGTCGCGCGTGGCGGATTCGAGCGCGGCGTCGCTCGTCGTCGCGCGGTGGCGGCGACGACTCGTCGACGCGCACGACGGCGCGTTGGCGTCGAACGTCGTGCTCGGGGCGAGTTTGGTGCCGTACGTGGCGCATAGATTGGATTTAGAGACGTCGGGCGCGCTCGTGGTGTGCAAAAACGCAAAGGCGGCGGCGCGCGCGCAAGGCGCGTTCGAGCGTCGCGAGGTCGAGAAGACGTACTTGGCGCTGTGTCGGTGCGATGAATTTGATGTTTCGGGAGGGGGAGCGTCGTCCGGGACGATAGATCTCGCGTTGGCGAAGCGCGACGACGGCGCGAGGTTCTTCGTCGAGACGTCCTCCGCCGACGGCAAACCGGCGTCGACGGAGTGGACGATTGTGGCTCGAAATCGCCGACACGCCCTCGTGCGGTGTCGCCCGAAGACCGGACGCACGCATCAGATTCGCGTCCACTTGGCCGCGATCGGTCTACCGATCGTCGGCGACGCCGCGTACGGCTGCCTCGACGCCGACGTCGTCGACAGGCACGCGCTGCACGCGTGGACGCTTCGCTTCCCGGCGAAAGATTTCGCCGGCGTGCCCCGGATCGTCGCGCCGGTGCCGGACGACTTCAGACGAGCGTGCGAGCGCGTCGGCGTAGATTTCGATTTCGACGCGGTCGGGGGGGGCGAATGAATGAGTGAATCGTTTCGCGTTGCGCGCGCCTCGCGAGTGTACGAAAAAGTAAAGTAAACATCATTACATGGTGAGTCACGCGAGGATCTATTGTATTTCATCGTGAAGCTCCGTGTGCGCATTCTGCAAGGCGTTCATCAGTTTCAAGTAGGGCCCATTGAGAATTTCTCCTGAACTGCCCATGTCGTATACGAGCTTTTGAATTTCATCAAGCACATCAAGCTTGCGCTGTTCAGTTTCTGGCGCGGCGAGTAACTCGCGCATCGGTCCCTCGAGTTCCAAGCCTTGCATCGGGGCTTGCTCAACCTTGAAAATCTTCAGCGTGATCATGCACTCGACGAAGTCGTACCTGTCGAGGCGAATAGCCTTTCTAAACGCTGCGTGAGGAATGTTCAGCTCGTACGACTCGGGCCTGATGGCTTCGAGTCTTGCCGCGAAGGCACTCAGATTGTAGTATGCCATCTTATCCCAGAATGCCGGTGGCATTTGTACATTGCGCTCCATCAACCACCTACAGACAGGTTCTTTCAGTCTGCCGTCGCATTGACACCACTGCCCCTCTATCGCCTCGCCGCCGCAGATTCCCATGCAGTCATGACAGTAGACGAAGTCGAATTCGTGTCCGTAGTCTGACGCATCAGTCATTATTATCGTATCGCGAGCGCGATCGAATACCGTCATGATCCAAGCGGATTCATCAACATGGTCCTCTTCGTGCGGATACTTTTTCTTGATCAGCGACAAATCGCCAAGTCCAAATAAAGTCTGTGGCGAACTTTGCTCTGTAAGTTGTGACAGCGAGTAACGAATCAGTTGTCCAACAAAGCGAACTCCTGCTCGTGTTCTCGCGTCAGTACATCTCTCCGCATCCACGTGGTGCTGGTATGCACTGTCCGGATCGAATCCAGGCTCTGCAACGATTGTCTTCAAGTCGTCGAGCATACCCGCCGACAACGTGCTGTGAGTCTGTCGGCGGATGAGATGCAATGTTTCCTCTTGATCGTTCAGAAGATGGTGTCTGAACGTTTCACGCCATGCCAGTGCACCGACGCTTTCGAAAAGAATCAAGTTTTGTTCTCGCGTTCTCCTCGCGAACAAAACTTGAAGTGACTCTTTCAGCACTTGCGTCACCTTTGTGAAAGTGGTCCGTCGAAACTGCACATCGGCGATTCGCGGTATGATATCGAGCAAGAAGTAAATGTTGTCGTTCCTCGTATCCCCATACCCGACATACTGGTACAAGAACGTGGCGTCGCGTCGCGATTTCATCACCCCGACGAAAACTTTTTTGTCTCGAAGTTTCGGTTCGTTGTCGGCCTTGAGCGCGTCGACAAAACGCCGGAGACTCTCTTTGGATTCCTTGTCGTACTCGGCATCGTTCGCATACCCCGGCGCGTCGACGGGGAGCGCGAGCGACATGATTTGACTTTGTCTCGACGCGCGTCGAGACCGAGACGAAAAAAGACGAGACGGGTCGTTCGAGGCGAGGACGCCTTCGGGTGCGCGCGCGCGCGCGTGGACGGGCGGACGCGCGCGCGCGCGTTCGAGAACGAGTCGAGTCGGATCGGGTCGGGCCCTCGTCCGTCGTCGTGTGCGGTGCGGTGCGGCGCGCGCGCCGACATCAAATAATTCGTCGCATCGTGCGCGACGAACGAACCGGCACATCGAGTGCATCGAGTGCATCGAGTGTGGAACCTCGTTTTGTTTTCTGTGTATTTAGTACCATTTAGACCTATGAGCTTACAAACGTGGCGCGCGTTTTGTCCAGCCTGCGCCCGTGGGCCGACCGACCGCCGCGCGCCGCGGATCGCCACCCCGCGACGCCGTCCGTCGCGATGTCGAAGCCGGGCGAGCGCGACCCGCTGTTGCGACGATCGCGACGGGACCGACGCGCGGTCGACGCCGGGACGACGACGGTCGTCGCGCTCGGCGTCGCGGCGTGCGCGGTCGTCGCGCTCGCGGGTCGAGGCGGGACGACGACGACGACGATTCCGACGACGCGAACGACGCCGCGCGTCGCGCGCGCGGTCGACGCGACGCCGACGCCGACGCCGACGCCTCGCGCGCGATTGGGCGCCGCCGTGAACGCGAGGCAGCGAGAGGCGATGCTCAACGAGACGATCGCCGTCATGACGGCGAAGGCTGCGGACGTCGAAGCGGAGGCGGAGCGCGCGCTGCGAAAGTCGAAAGTTGAGTTGTCCGATCTCACCGCGGCGGAGAGGGCCGTCGCGACGAATGGCACGTGCGCGTCGAAGGAATCGATGGTTCAGGCGGCGCTCGAGAGGCGCGTCTCGAAGGCGCGCGACAAGGAGAAGGCGACGGCGCGAGAGCGTAAGAAAATCGACAAACGCCGTAAAGCGTCGAACGACAACACGGCCGCGCTCGGACTCAATTTCGGCTGGGTAGGAAACGTGGTCGAACACGCGGGCACCGTCACCAGTTGGTCGAGCGAGATCATCGGCGAGTACGCCCAAGAAGTCGACGAAGGCTCGGGATTTTGCTGGCGCGAATCGTACACGCGCGACGGCATCATTCCGCAGTACTGCGGCGACGATGGCAAAAAAGAAATCGTCGGCGCCGGTGGTTTGTATTGCTACGACAAGTGCTCAAACTTCGGCGCTGGTTATTATCGCTTTGGCTACGACTGTTATCAGTCGTGCTCGAGCGGTTGGGACGACCACGGATTGTTATGTTCCAACCCCGACGCGAGTTACGGTCGCGGCGTCGGTACCATCGAGTGCGAATGGAGCTGGTCCACGTTCAGTGTGCAGTGTGGCGGAGATCTTTGCACTAAAAAAGGCAAGGAGGACTACCTCGGTCTGTGCTACGACAAGTGCAGGAGCGGATACAGCAACTTTGGATCAAATATTTGCACGATGGACTGCCAGGATCAAGGTTACGAGGGCGGCATCGCCCCGAGCTGCACGAAACACACTCACCTCTCCCCAGGCATGGAGCCGGCGACCTGTCCCCCCGGCTACGAGTACGACGCCGGCCTCTGCTACGAGCCTTGCAAAGAGGGATTCGTCGGCGCGGCGTTCGTCTGCTGGGGCGACCCTCCTACAGTGAACGCTAATCGATGGGTCGAATGCGGCATGGGTGCCGCCGCCGACGACGCCACGTGCGCGCTGGTCGTTACCGACCAGATCATGGGCCCGCTCGAGATGGTTGCCTTCTTCGCCACGCTCGGTGCGAGCTCTGGCGCGACGACGGGGGCTAAGATCGGAGTCAAAACCGCGACGAAATGCGCCAAAGCCGCTGACAAGATCGGTGACACCGCGAAAGCGGTTAAGAAAACTGCGGAAGAGCTGAAGGACGCCTACGACAACATCGATCAGGCCGTCAGCACGGCCGACGGCATCGCCGGGGGCATCGAGGACATGATGTCCGTCGAGACGGAGGCTGACGGCATCAGAGCCGCCGCCGAAGTCGCGGCGCTGTTCGATCCAACAGGTATTTCGTCCACCGTCGCCGCGTACAGTCACGACATTTGCACTCGTTACACTGAAGCGCAGGTCGAGGCCGACGCCAATCCGACGGATCCGGAGCTCTTCGAGGCGCAAAAGAAAGCAGTCGCCCGAGCGATGCAGCTCTGGGATCAGGGCGAGAGCGTCGAGCGGTGCGGCAAAGCCATCACCTGGCAGATGACGGTTAGGTACGGTCGCAGCGCCGAAGAGGCAGCAGAACTTCGCGAGCAAGTCGAAGCCGCGCTCACCGCGGCGTCGACGTCGTCGACGCCGTCGGCGGCGTGACAGAGTTAAAGAACGTTGAACGTTGATGTCCTACATAATTAATTTATCTAATCACGTTGTCCTTGTTATAACAACAATTTTGTGCGTTTTGTTCGTTATGAATGTATGAATGAATGAATCATTTCGCGTCGCGCGGCGAACGTTTTTCAGCAGCCGGCGTTCGATCGATCGTCGTCCGAGACCTCGCTCTACGTCTTCTTCGCCGCCGTGTCGTCACCATCATCCGGTGCCGGACGACTTCAGACGAGCGTGCGAGCGCGTCGGCGTAAACACTCGTGGCAAAGCCATTCTCCTTTCGTCTCCCCGTGCCATCTTAGACACTTTCTGTCGCTTTTTGCCGCGTCAAAAAGCAATTCATCCGCGTTTCTTCCACAGTCGGTGCACGTTGGGTCACAACGATCAGATGTTTGCAGAAATGACTTGCGTACGTTACACGGCCCACACGCTGGTTTCGTGAGACTTTGCTTTCCGCCACATCCATGTTTCCCCTGCTGAAAAGTGTCCTTGCACAGGCCTTCATACCGCAATTCACATTTCAAAAATGGCTTAGACTGCACACTGGTTCTATATCTCTTTCCGAAGCATGAACTACAGAGCATCTGCAACATCTTGTTTTGATCCTCACTATGACGCCAAATCAATGGATGCGTTAGAGTCTTGATGCCGCAATCAGCACACTTGCACTCCTCGATGTCATTGTATCTCTGACGCTCCCGACAATCATAGCACTCGTACTCGCCTTGGATGTCTGTTTCGTCCGTGATTTTCAACTTTTCCGTCCTGGTCTTGGCAACGTACCAACGTTGAGTAGACGTTGGTGCGTTGCACCAAAAACATCTTCGATCGTCATCTCTATTTTTTTCGTCGTTGAGAAGACGATCGAAGCACGCTGCACACCAATACATGTCCTCAAACTTAGTGTCGTCTTTATTGCCGTGTTTATTGCGATACCATCGGGTGGTACTTTGACTTCCACAATTCGCACACTTCACGCCACATCCGGTGAGCTCTGTCTCGCGTTGTTTTCTATAACAGCTGATGCACAGTATCGGCCCGTTCGTCATCGCGAATCCCCACCAGAAACACGATTTTGTGGCTGGACAGAGCGCACAATGTCGAGTCTCATCGGCGTCGATATTTTTGAACGCATCAACTAAAAAATGATAACGGCAAAAATTCGTCGCAAATCTGTTGCCCCCCCAAATGGCTTGGTGCGGAATCTTGAGGTCGCGACCGCACACTTTGCCGCAGGAGTCGCTGTAGACGCACGTTGGCCCCAAGTAGAAATCATATGAGCTCTTCACCCATTCACGCAAATCTTCAAGGAGTCTCTCGATGCGCTTCGTAGGCACCTCCTGATCTGCGCACTCATCCAGGTAATTTGAAACAAACTCGGCGAGCCGTATCTTCATCACTGTGACTATGTCCTTGTTTCGTCGACCGTAAAATTCAATGTCGTAAATGCTCTCGCCCGTCGCGTCTTCTACGTAATCTTCCCACTCTAGCGTTTTTTGAAGTTGTTTTTCCATTGTCTCAATTCGATGATGGTTCGCACACAGTAGTCGAGCGTTTCTCAATTCGGGCCAGAAGTCGGTGATGATTTTTGCGACCTCCACGCTGGTCAGGGTTTCGAGTCCAACGCGTCGTAACGCACACATGACATGGTCCAAGACTTCGTGCAGCGTCGTCGCCTTTGTGTCCTCCTCCAAATGTGCGAAATCGAAACCACAAGACGTGTCTGCGGTAATTTGCGCGCCACACGAATCCACAGCGCATTTACCGTCGTTCATCTGCAGCTTGACTAAAAACGAGATGTTTCGTCGCATCATCTTGAGATCATCAGTGACGCCATTTGCGTCGATATCTGCCCGCGTCACGAGTCGGTGATGGAACGCACATGGACAACCGCCACCCGGATTATCTTTGAAGACTACTAACAGCTCTTTAATCAAGTCGTCGATTGACCAAGCTTCAAATCGCGAGACATTAAAATTTTTAATGCGACCTTCACGGCCGTGATCCACATCGTAAACAAACGCGGGCGTATCGCGCGTCGTAGCGAGATAATCGGCACCGTCGGTATTCTCGTGCCCCCCTTCCTGGTAACGTGGCGAATCGACGCATCCTTCACAAGGAATGTATCTCTTGATGGTATCAACTACCGTGCGGTAGAAAATACGTTTTTTCGAGAAATCTTTAGCCTCGCGCGCAATCACTCGGCACTCGCCGCATGTTTGTACCGCCAGTGAATGAAGTGCGAGGAAATCGCTCGCTCGATAGTTTTCTGGTGCGTTTACTTTTTCGCAAGCCTGATAGAGGTTCACGAACTCTGCGTACAAGCCACGTTGCATTAGCGGATTGGGCGCGAACGCACGTAATGGTCGCTTGCGCGTGCAACTTGTGCACATTTTGACCATGGAGCGAAACGCCTCGTCGTCCCGCGTCAGGCTCGACTTTGCCTGACGGACGCGTTCGTTCCGCTCTTCAACGGCCAGATGGTGGCTTTGCACTATGATCTTCTCAATCTTTTGCCTCGCAGAGAGTTCGTCTTCATCGCAAATTGCTTGTATCCATGCTGTTGATCTGCGCGCTGCGTATTCAGCACCTGCGCCTAAGAGTTTTGCGTCGCGTGCCTGTTCTTCGATCTCGAGCCCTATTTCTCCCAGAGTGTCGGGCACATCCTCCTCGCTGATGCCAATCCTCTGAAGTTCGTCGCTTAAAGACTGAGCGATCGTTCCGGAATCTATCGATGTAGCGATCCCGTTCTCTCCCGATCCGCCGCTCTCAGGAGACCACGCCGCGCGACTGCCGCTTCCAAACAACCACGTCGCGCCCGCATCGCGCGAACCAGTGCCGGTGTTCACAAACTGCGCAAGCAGCTGCGCCCTCGCACTTGATTCAACGGCCTCATCTGTTTCCTCCGCGGCCTCATCGCCGCTCAGCGCGAGCACTGTGCGCGATCGAAATTTTGCGCGTTTCGCTAGTGGCCCGTGCATGGTGAAATCTTCTGAAATGTAATCCGCTCTCTGTCGCTCAAGAAGAACACAACAAGAAGAGCAAACCACGTACGAGCGTCGTTTACTGCGCGCCAAGAAAATCAAAATCACAAAGGTGAGTCGGCAGCGCACGCCGCGCCGAGAGCGTCCGAGAGTGTCCCGTTGTCTCACGGCCGCGTGGACGGCTGCGCGCGTCCCGTCGCCGATCCGACACGCCGCGCGAACACACGAGCATCAATCACGCCTCACAGCGCCGCGCGCCGCACATCCGTGCGCGTGTCGCTCGAAGCGCGCATCGAGAGCCCTTGAGCGCTATTTCGAGAGATTGACGAACAGTCCGGCGCCGCGTCACGCGCGACGGACGCGTCGCCGCGCGCGCGTCGAGAGGGACGCACCGTTCAAGTGACGGACACCACTCCGCCTCGACGTCGTCGCCGAAATCGATTCTGTCACGCGTGACACGGTGACGACCGAGCGCATCGCGCGTCCGAGAAACGCCGGTTCGCGTTGATTGTGACGAAAGGGCCTTTGCCATTTCTATGGTAAATAGGTATACGCACCGTCCTTATATGAACGCTGAGGTACTAGAATACCTCCAATGACGCTATATAAAAAATGTCAGCACATAAAGCGACGACACGCGCAACCGCGCCTTTGCGCGCGTCGCTCGTGAGACCCGTCCCTTACCGACGGGGTTGTTTATAAGACGCACGTTTGCTTTCAAGAATCGCGCGCGAATTGCCTTCAATCTCCTTCGGCCTAGGACTTCGAGGCCTCGGACCCCATCAGGTAGAGACACGCGTAGCGGTGGAACGCTGAACGCATCAGGCGTTGAGACAGTTAATTCATTCTGAATTACTAAATTTCCGCGCTACAGTACGGACTCAAGAGACCGGTTGAGGGGCAGCAGATCAGATTGGATACTCCGAACAATCGTGGGTGCGCGAGTGCGATGTGCGCGATGTTTCGCGCGACGCGTGACACTAGAGGCGGTGTGATGTGATTATGCATTCGCGCGCTCCGCGACGCCATTCGCTCGAACGCGAGCCGACGCGAGCGCGGGCCCCGGGTCGTCCAGCGCGAACGTTTCAGCCACATTTCGCGACGCCGAACAAAACAAGTCGGCGATAACGCGTCCGGCTGCGCGCTCGACCACCTCAATCGTCGAAAAGAATCCGTTCCCGATCGATTGATCGTGCGCGTTTTCGCGAATCGTACGCATCGGCGCCGCTTCAGCGCGCGAAGGATGTGAGCGCGAGCGCGCGGTGACTCGGCCATTCGGCGAAGTGTAAGCCCGCGCGCGTCTCGTCGGCGCGTCCGGTGAGGTCGAGCCGCGGCGCAACGATGCAAGCATCCATACGTGCGCAATCGGCGCCGCCGTGCGCGAACGTGCGCTCCGAAACGAGCACATGGCGACGCGCGAAAGCGTCGAATGAATGCACGGAGAGCGAGCGTCGGCGCGCGTAGGTGATGCCGTGGGTCGAGCGACCGACTCGGTCGCGATCTGCACGTCGCGATGTGATCGACGAGAGAAAGCGTTCGCGCACCGCGCGCGATTTTTTCTGCAAGTACATCGGTCGACGACGCGGCGGCGCGCGGCGGCGAAATCGGTCGAAATCGCACCGAGCGCGGCGTCACTTTCCGCCGCGCGATGGAAATGGCGCCATCTTCGGGCGCACGGCGTCGAGGCGCGATGAGATTTTCCGGCGCGAGGGACGATCGCGGTGCCGCGCGCCGAACCTCGCGCGCGGCGACGCGCCCGACGACGGTGCTCGGCCGCGCCGAATCGGGGCGGCGACGGGCCACGCCTTCGAGCGCCGGCGGTCTCGCGGCGCGCCGGCGGTCGACGCGGGGCGCGGCCGCGGTCAAAGTGCGTCGTTCCAGACGCGAACGCGACGGCGCACGAGCGATTCGCGCCGAGCTCGACGGCCGCCGGGACGCCGCTCGGCGGAAAAGTGGTGCTCGAGGCGACGCCGCGCTCGCCTGGGCCGCTCGGCGGCGAGGGCGAACGCTCGCGGGCGAATGGCGCCATCTTCGGGCGCACGGCGTCGAGGCGCGATGAGATTTTCCGGCGCGAGGGACGATCGCGGTGCCGCGCGCCGAACCTCGCGCGCGGCGACGCGCCCGACGCGCGCGTTCTCAGTTAATCGTCGCCGTCGCCGAGCGTCTTCCATCGACCGTTCACGACTCAACGCGGGCAAAAATGCCCGCGGCGGGCAAAAATGCCCGCGGCGGGCAAAAATGCCCGCGGCGGGCAAAAATGCCCGTAGCGGGCAAAAATGCCCGTAGCGGGCAAAAACGACCGGTTTTTCTCGCGCCCGATTTCTTTTTCGGGCATTTCTTGGTGCCACCCGGCGCCTCTGCGCGTTGATACCCTGCTTACATGCGGCTTCGAAATGGCGTGATTTCGGTATTAAAAGAAAAAGACCATACTCACGCGTGGTGTGCGTCGATGTGCCTTCGGAACGAGATGCGGCACGCTCGGGGCGAGAAATATCGCTTGCCCGATTTCTTGCTGAATCGGCACCATCTTCGCCGTTCCTTCGCCTACGGCGACGAGGTCGCCCGTTTCCGGGACCTGAAGACCCGGTCCCGAGGCCTGTAGCAGGAAAATGACGGTGCCGTGCTGGTTCGAGTCGGTGTGGGAGCCGATTGGGTGGGCGCGACCTCGAAGGTAGTTGCCGAAACAAGCGACGTGGCGTCGTCCCCGTCCCGTCGTCGTCTCCACGAGTTTCGCCGCGATCGTCGCCGCGTTGTCGAATGCCTCGCACGCGGCGCCGATGTTGCTCTCATTGAGCGCGACGGACTTAATCGACTTGCGACGCTTGGAGTTCGAGCACAGGGTCGCGATGCGCGCCCCGAGCGCCTTCGCGTCCGCCGTCTCCAGCGTTTCGCCGTAACGCACGAAGTTCTCCCACCGAACTTGCGTAAATCGCCCACGCGCGTCGCGCGACGTGTTTCGCGTCCTCCCTACCGGTGCCGTTTGGGCGGCTAGCGACGTTGTAATGTCACGTACCGCGCGGCGTACTGTGTCCTTGGACATCCTCGCTCGTCGTCCGAAACAACAAAAAAGAGAGATGCTTGCATCCGCCGAGAATCGAACTGTGCGTATTGAAGACACGGACCAGTTAGTTGCCATTCTTGGGACTCTACGGGTTCAACTCTCGCGAGTCGCGGGCACACGCGGGGTCCGGTCGGTCTTTCGTACCTCGGGTCTCCTGCGTACTGCACGGCGTTCGCCGTCAGGAGGTTCCGATAAACCCTGCGTGTGACCGCAGTGGTTTTCGAATATAACACGTATGATACTGCTGTGAGTGCCATTTTTTTCGTTTGGCAGGCAGGTATTCTACCACTAGACCACGGATGCGTACTGAGAACGCGTGTTTTACGACGCGCTTCAGATGAACACTTCACACGATAAATTTCGCCTGGCCAGCCCGGCGCGCTTGACATCGCAAACGTTACGGGCGCACCGTGGTCGCGACGGATGCGGCGTGCCGCCCTCTCCGCCCCCCTCCCCACCTCCCGCCGCGCCGGTCCACGCGTCGCCGACGCGCGCGGGAGGTCGCCGCGTGATTCCCGACGTCGCCCTCGCGCCGCTCACCGACGCGCTCGACGCCGCGCTCGTCGAGCTCGGCGCATCATCCACGCGCGCCGACGAACGACAAAGACTCGACAAAGCAGCATTATCTTTTTTTAACCCTATCAATCGTAACTTTGTCATTTATACCTCCTCACTGATCGCCACACCCACTTTTCGGACATTTTTATTAAAAAACGTCTCACTGATGACCATACCCGATTGTCCGATTGTCCAATCGGCGGTTCGGGTCCGAGACGAGACGAGACGAGACGAGACGCGACGAGACGACGCGCGCCACGGCGCGACGCGCGCGATGACGAGGGCGAGCCCGCGGAAGCGCGCGAGCGAAAACGATCGCGAGGCGGCGAACGCGACGCGGCGGCGGCCAGTACCACCGCGCGGTCGCGCGCCGCCGTTGACGCCGAGCGATATCGAGGCGCTGAACAAGGCTGGAAAAAAGCGCGTCCTCGCTCGATGGGGAGCGAGAGTGCGCGGTTTAAAACACCGCCTTTCCGCGCTGTCGGAACAGTATCCAACGAGTTCCTTCATACTTCTTTTCACGAAACCCGTACTCACGCCGTGCAGGCGAACTGGAGTCTGGTGCGCACTCTAGTCTGCGCGTCGCGGAGACGACGCTGGTTCGCCTCGAACGTTTGCGGCGCTCGCGCGCGTGTGACTGACGATTACGCTCGTCGACGCGGACGCGACAGGGCTGAACAGGAATTTTTCGTTCGCGGACCGATCGTCGCGGCGCAGCGGCCGTGGAGGGAAGACCACGAGGAAATCCTTTCCGGCGCGCAGATTGTTAGACGAACGCTCAGCGAACTCCTCGGCTTTCCGATGGATGAGAGGGACCGCGCGCTGGATGCTCCGTCGCGCGAGCCGTCGACAGAGGCGCCGGAAACCGACTCGGCGGTACCGACGTCCCTTCCTGCGCCGAAATCGATGTCCGAACTCT
>Ga0255765_1003688_pt1 | contig 16072 bp, 19 predicted proteins | sample 041ome_8_FD_179965 | JGI IMG/M metagenome (GOLD analysis project Ga0255765, IMG submission 179965) | Coastal salt marsh microbial communities from the Groves Creek Marsh, Skidaway Island, Georgia - 041407BS metaG (version 2) | ecosystem: Environmental > Aquatic > Marine > Intertidal zone > Salt...
GTGAGATCTCCAACCATGGTTTGGAAATTAATCAAGGCCTCCAATCTGCCTTGCGAGATTTCTGCTTGATAGGGAGTATAGGAGGTATACCATCCTGGATTTTCAAAAACATTTCTTAAAATGACTTTAGGCGTAACTGTTCCATAGTAACCTTGTCCAATGAATGATCGATAAACAGAATTTGCCTTTGATATTTCTTTGATTGCTTTTAGAGCATTTTCTTCAGACATTGCATCATTTAAATCAAGCTCCTGTTCAAGAAAGATATTTTCAGGCAGCACAGATCTTGAAAACTCCTCTAAGTCCTTGTAGCCAAGCTGATCAAGCAGACTCTCAATATCTGCTTGGCTCAAGCCAATATGTCTGACGGCAAAGTTGTTATAATTTTCCATAATTATTGTCTAAATAATGAGTGACAAACCCAGCCTACAAAATTTTGATAAAGAACTAGTCTTCGCAGACGTCAATATAATCATCAGGAGAGAGCAAATTATCAAACTCGCCCATATCTGAGGGATTTAATTTATAAAACCAACCATCCTCATAGGGAGAAGAGTTTATTATCTCCGGTTGATCTTCAAGTAACGAATTTACCTCTATAACTTCGCCTGAAAGAGGCGAATATACATCTGAAGCAGCTTTCACAGATTCAACAATAGCAGCATCACTTTCAGCATCAACTGATTGACCAACTTCTGGCAATTCAACAAAGACGATATCTCCTAAAAGATCTTGCGCATGATCACTAATGCCAATGGTAATAGTGCCATCTGATTCTACTCTAGCCCATTCATGAGAGGAAAGAAATTTTAGATCTGCAGGCACGTCATTCATTTAGAGATTTTACCTCGTTCAAGGAATCTAGGCGATACAAAATCAATATTTAATACCTTATTTCTTATCATAACCTTGCCATGCTCAGGATAACCTTGATCCACTCTTGCAAGACCAATGCTGGATTGGAGTGTTGGTGAATATGAGCCACTCAAAACCAATCCTTTCCCTCTATCATGATTAATCTCATAGCCAGCTCTTAGGACTCCTTTATCTCGAAGGATAATTCCAACTATTTTTTGTGATTTAGTTTGATCGATTGACAGAAGAGCCTCTTTGCCAATGAATTGACGATTTTGATCAGTCATATCAATGGTCCAACCTAAGTTGGATTCATAGGGATGATTATCAATGGTCATATCATTGCCATATAGATTGAGACCAGCCTCAAGTCTGAGTGTATCTCGAGCTCCTAAGCCAATAGGCACACAACCCAGGCTCAAAGCTTGATCCCACAGTTGGCTAATATTCCTGGATGGAACAATCAGCTCAAGCCCATCTTCACCCGTGTATCCGGTTCTTGCATAAAGTTTATCTCCATCAAACATACACCCAAATGATGGAAGATTTTTTACTTGCGGGTTCATTTCTTTAATTGATAGGATTTTATTGAAAGCATCTGGACCTTGAATGGCTAAGATTCCCATATCAGATCTTTCGATAACCTCTACACCGAATTCCACAGCATGCTTTTCATACCATTGTCGATTTTGCTCTCGCGTAGAACAATTTGAAACTAGCCTAAATTTATCTCCGGCATGATAAATAATAAGATCATCTAAAATCCCGCCTTTTTCATTCAGTAGGGCGCCATAAATGGCTTTGTTATCATTAGATATTTTCTTAATATCATTTGCAAAAATTCTTTCGAAGAAAGCAACTTGATCACCACCATTAAAATCAAACACTGACATGTGTGACACATCAAAAATTCCAGCTCCATTTCGGACCGCATGATGCTCTTCAATAAGGGAGGTGTAACTAATTGGCATTTCCCAGTTAGAAAAGTTGACCATTTTTGCACCTAAATTGATATGAGCATTGTGGAGAGCAGTTTTATTCATTTTTTTGTAATTCAGAGTTCTCAAGTAAGCAGATTATAGCAACATTTAAAGAACCCATATTTAATTAAACCATTAACCTCTTTGTGTTAACCTAGGCGAGAATTATGCTCATTAAACTACATAACTAGAAAGAAAATGGCCGAATTTATAATTGTTTTTAGAGAGGTGTTAGAAGCGTCTTTGGTTGTTGGAATCATATATTTGATTATTGAAAAGACTAATCAAACAGCTCATTTTGCCAAGCTTTGGTATGGTGTTTTTGCTTCTATTTTAGCTAGTATTGCAGTTGGTTTTATCGTCATAAAGGCTAAAAATACTCTTGGGAATGACTCTACTCAAGCTCTGTTTGAAGCCATCTTTTTATATTTAACAGCCTTTCTAATTTGGTATGTAATTTTTTGGCTATCTAAAAATGTAAGTGATAAAAAAGTTTTAGAGGGTCAAGCTTTAAATGCGATGGAACTATCTTCATGGGGCATATTTTTTGTAGTCTTTTTTGCGATTTTACGTGAAGGTTTTGAGACAGCTATTTTTTTAATTTCTAGCTTCTCAATTACCGGCACTTTTTCATATCTAGGATTTATTATAGGCGCAGTTCTTGCCATTTTTATTGGTTACTTAATTGTTACCCAAGGAAGAAAAATTGATTTACGCAGTGTCTTTAAATATACAACTCTATTACTTGTCTTCCTTTCCGCAGGGATGATTGCATATGGTACTCATGAAGCAGAAGAGTATTTAGTAAAATCTGGACAGATAGAAAAATCTGAAATTTATCGTGTTTGGGATATCCTAGAGCCAACTAACTCTTTAGAGACGAGTAACACGATCTATCATCCTTTGCATGATAAGGGATCAATAGGATTATTTTTAAAAGGCTTTTTTGGATATAACAGCAATCCTAATATTCCAGAAGTAATCCTATGGTTTTTAGCTATGTTGTTTGGGCTGAATATGTGGAGACGCTTTTACTATTAAGTTAGGAATCAAGTTGATCCATATTTTTAATTGCTTTTTCCATCTGTCTTTCTCGAGTAGCATGCTCATTAACAGCCTTGAGCATAGCATCGGCCCGTTTTTGCAGATCTTCTGTAGAGCTGGAAAAGTTTAAAAATTCTTTTTTTAGCTTTCCAAATTCTTGCATAATTTCACTAGCTCTTTCATTTAAAGCCAGTGTTCTAAAGCCCATATGTACACTGATCAAATAAGCTGCAAGAGAGTTAGGTCCCATGATCAGCACCCTATGATCCCGAAAAATCTCTTCCCTCAGGTTGGCAATTGAATCTATCAACTGCATAAGAGATTCACTGGGAATGTACATGACCCCAAGCTCAATGGTGATGCCAGATTGCATGTACTTGGCATTAATGTCTCTCGCATCATTGAGCACATGTCGTTTGATATCATCCTTTGATTTTTTGACCAATTGCTGATCCTTTGAATCTACTGCCATAAGGTAATTATCAAAAAGGCCTGAAGGGAATTTTGCATCTATGGGCAATAACAAACCTTCAGGCAGTTTAATTGCAAACTCAACCCTTTTACCTGATCCTGGAATAACTTCTGCATTTGCTATGAATTGATTGGAATGAAAGATATCTTTAATAATTGCCTCAAGCGACCATTCGCCAAACTTCCCCGCTAAGGTTCCTCCTGATAAGTATCTGTTAAGTTTATTCAGGGGGTCTTGAAATGATTGAATGTCTTTTGTTAGGCCAAACAATGTGGCTTCTTGTCTCTCCACAGCCTTATCTAGATCTCTCAGAGATTCTTTGGAGTCTGAGCTTTGTGAACCATTCGTAATATTAAGATAGATCAAGAACCCCAATAACAGGATTATAATTATCAAAAAAATCCATATATATTCCACTTATATATTTATCCTATAAAATATATTTACTCATACACTCAATGATACTATGGATGAATCTCTAGAATCTAAATTCGCCACTTTAAAATCTAAAAATTTTAAGATTGATTTAACTCGGGGCAAACCAGGTTCTGATCAGCTTGATCTTTCAAATGATCTATTGAGCATGACAGTCCCAGCTAAGAGCCCAAGCGGGGTGGACGTCCGAAATTATGGTGATCCTCTGGGCATTCCTGAAGCAAGAAGGCTTGGAGCTGAACTGCTATCAGCGCCCGTGGAAAATACTTTGGTTGGAGAGCAATCCAGTCTACTTCTCATTTATCAGCTTGTTCTTGCAAACTATCTTTTTGGTTTAGAAGCTCCATGGAGAGAGCAAAAAAATTTGAAATTTATTTGTCCCGTCCCTGGCTTTGATAGGCATTTTAGGTTGTTGGATGATTTTGGCATTGAGATGTTGCCAGTTCCCTTGACTGGATCTGGAATTGACATTGAGGCATTTAAAAAATTGCTTGAAGCACATGAGAACATCAAAGGAATTATATGCGTTCCCCGGCACTCTAATCCAACCGGTGACATTTATACAGACGACAATATGAAAGAGCTGATGAAGGCTGGAAAGGCTTATTCGAGCGAATTTCTATTTATCCTAGATCATGCTTATTTATTGCATGATTTTGCACCTACTATGGATCAAACCCCTTCATGGGAGCTAGCTAAAAAATCTGATGTTTTAGATCAAACGGCAATCTTTTCTTCTTTTTCAAAGGTCACATTTGGCGGAGGCGGGCTATCATTTGCGGCTGCGGGCACAAAGCTTTTTGATCTACTGGTGAGACAAAGAGCCTCTATGATTGTTTGCTCAGACAAGGTGAATCAGATGCGTCATCTTGGATTTCTTCAAAATAAAGCTGATGTTTTAAAACATATGAGTAAGCATGCAGAGTTAGTTAAACCAAAATTTGAAGTTGCATTTAGTGCATTGGATTCTTTGGATTCAAAGATTGGCAGTTATAAAAAACCAACTGGTGGATATTTTATTTCATATAACACTAATAAACCCATTGCGAAAAGGGTGATTGCGCTTTGCGAAGAGGCCGGGGTTATGATAACTCCTGCTGGGTCTACCTATCCACATTTTCATGATCCAGCCAACTCCAATATTAGATTGGCCCCAACTTTTTTAGGTTTGGAAGATTTAAAAGAGGCAATGGAAGTGTTTACAACCTCTCTGCAATTAGCTTTTGAGGAATAGATTAGTTGACGGCTCTTGTGATAGGTATAAATCTCCCATCTTCAAAATGAGAAAATAAATTCTTAATCTCAGGATGTTTTGGCAATTCTTCTGAGGCATCATCAAGCAAGTTCTGCTCGGATACATAGGCAACATAAAAGATATGACCATTTTCAGCAAAGAGATGATAAAAGGGCTGATTTTTTCTTGGCCGGATTGAAGCGGGAATTGATTGATACCATTCCTCTGTGTTGTTAAATTCTGGATCCACGTCAAATATAACTCCACGAAAATCAAGGAAGCGATGCTTCACCACCGCTCCTATGGCAAATTTTGTTTCAACCAACTCTTGTTTTATATTATCCATAGACTTAACTTAATCATATCAAATTTTTGGAGTAAACCATGCTAGTAACAAGCACACCATCGATAGAAGGCAAGCAAGTTGATTCTTACCTCGGAATAGTTATGGGTAGCACTGTTCGAGCTCGACACTTAGGAACTGATATTTTAGCGACATTAAAAAATATAGTTGGAGGTGAATTAAAGAGTTATTCCATTCTTCTAACACAAGCAAGGCAAGAAGCCATGGCACGGATGGTTGCAAATGCTGAAGAGATGGGCGCGGACGCTGTCATTAATTTTAGATATGAAACTTCAACCATAGCAGCTGCAGCCTCGGAAGTTATAGCGTATGGAACGGCAGTAACATTTGAAGATTGATTCAATCAAAATTTTTGGCGAGCGTCATACTGGTACGAATGCCCTGAGTCTTTTTATTAGAGAAAATTTTGATCTAAGAGCTAAGTATTACGATTTTTTAGGCTGGAAGCATAGACTTGCTCCCCAAAAATCTGAGTGGTCCAAATTTGATACTTCCAATACTTTGTTTATTTTTCTTTTTCGGAATCCCTATTCTTGGCTCATCTCCATGTATCGAGAGCCATATTATCATCACTATCTCAAAATCAATGATAGGCCTTTTGAAGAATTTTTAAAATTTTCTATAGAAGATTATGAAAATGTAATTTGTCTGTGGAATCAAAAAAATGAAAGTTATTTAAGAATGTCAAAAGAAGTCAAACACAGCTTGAATATTCGCATAGAGGATTTTAGATTAGATCAGGCAAATATCCATTCATCAATAGCCAGAGCAATAGGTCAAAATTCAGCAGAGTTTATTGAATTATCTAGTTATATAAATGGGAGAGGTATTGAAGAAGATAAAAGCATTGACTCATCTCTGACTATCCCTGAGCTAACAAAGACAGAAAAAAATTTTATAAATTTATATTTATCTCGATCAATTATGAAAAAGATAGGATATGATTTTTTATAAATGTTGATAGAGAGAGGACGATGAATAAAACTGAAAAAACAGCCTTTAGAGAAAGTGTGATTGTGGTGATGATGGGATTAGTCATCAATTTCCCTCTTCAAACTTTTTTGCTTTGGTTAACGATAGATAACTGGAGCTGGACTAACACGCTAGCAATTTCTATCTTCACTCAAACTATTCTTACCCTTGTAGCTTTGATTAGAGTTTATTCAATACGCATGAGGTTTACGAGGGGTAAATTTTAAGTCTTTTAATATCAGTCTTTTATTTCGCACGAGAGTAACTTCGTCATGAAATTAAAAATGTTTCAAGTTGATGCTTTTGCCAGTAAATTATTTTCGGGCAATCCTGCTGCAGTAGTTATCCTAGAGTCATTCCTTGATGACAGAGTTATGCAATCAATAGCTGCAGAAAACAATTTGTCAGAAACTGCTTTTGTAGACATCAACACAAATCCAATTTCAATACGGTGGTTTACTCCATCTATGGAGGTTAATCTTTGTGGTCACGCTACCTTAGCTAGCGCACGCATACTCTTTGATTATTATCCCAATCTAGCTGAAGAAGAAATTAGCTTTGACTCTAAAAGCGGCATTTTAAAGGTGCAAAGATGTGATAATGGGTTGCGCCTCGATTTTCCTGTTGATCCGCCCATTGTGATGAAACCCAACCCTCTATTTCTAGATATTTTAGGAATTAAGCCATCAAAAATTCTAAGAGGCAAAGATGATTATTTGGCAGTGTTTGTAAATCAAAAACAAATTGAGGATATCCAACCCAATTTTTCCCCTCTGAAAAATATTGATGCAAGAGGGCTTGTGATTTCAGCTCCTGGTGATGAGGTGGACTTTGTTTCTAGGTGTTTTTACCCTGAAGCCGGCATTGAAGAAGATCCAGTCACTGGATCAGCGCATACCATGCTAACCTCTTATTGGGCTGAGCAATTAAACAAAGATGAGTTTCAAGCGCGCCAATTATCTGAAAGGGGTGGTGAATTAAAGTGCAGGCTTGATGGCGACAGAGTTTTAATTTCTGGAAGCAGCGTAATTTATTTTGAGGGAACTATCACAATCATTTAAACTCTAATTTTAATAACTTTGGGGAGAATTCTATGACGATTTATATTATTGCCGCTTTGTTGCTTGCTTTGCTTCAAACGTGGCTTATTCCAGCATCTTTTAATTTAAAAAACTTTCCTTGGCTCGGATCAAATAGAGATGAGCCTATGCCACATGAGTTAACTATCATGGCCGGCAGAGCCATGAGAGCAAACACAAATCTTCAAGAAACTTTGCCAATATTTTTAGCATTAGCCCTTTTATCAATGCAGCTATCTGTCGATGTAACAGGACTTGCATGTTGGTGGCTTGCATTTAGAGTTGGGCATGTTGTCACATACATTGCTGGTTTTGCAAGAGTGAGAACGCTGTTATGGCTTGGCTCAATTGTTTGTTTGGTGCTGATGGCGCTAGCATTAGTCCAGAAAGGTTTTCTATAATTAAAAAAGGGGCGGTTAAGCCCCTTTTTTAATGAAATGATTGGAATTTGTTTTATAGTTACAGCTTAGCCATTGGGGTTGATTAAGAATTTTTCTCCGGTAGCTTGTTTTGCATAGATCATCAAGGATTCAAGAGTCAGAGCTTCTTCAAGAGAAACTTCTTGGGTATATTTGCTTTTAAAAGTAGTTTTGATTTCGTCTGCAACTCGAGCCTGAAGCTCGCCAACTTTTTCAAAGCCAACTTTACCTAGAAACGGCGTTAGTAAAAATCCACCAATCCCCCAATACATTCCAAAGCTTCTATTATTTGGCAGCGTAATCCCTGACTGATTGAGTGCCCCATATATATAAACTTGTTTATGATCTGTGGAACCATATGGGCTATATTCTGTAGAATTTTTTCTGGCTGCAACTTCCATGCAGGTAAGAATTTTTCCAGCTAACTCTCCACCACCTGTTGCATCAAAGGCAAGAGTTGCTTTTGTTTCTGTGATGGCTGAGGTCAATTGCTCCATAAAGTCATCATCAGATGAGTTACAAACAAACTCTGCGCCAATAGATTTCAACAGATCAACATGTTCTTGCTTTCGAACAATATTTACGAGCTGAACCCCATCATCTACGCATATTTTTACGAGCATTTGACCCAAATTAGAGGCTGCAGCTGTGTGGACAAGCGCTGAGTGTCCTTCCATTTTCATGGTTTCAACCATAGCAAGAGCAGTGAGAGGATTAACAAAGCTTGATGCACAATCTCGAGGTGCAGTTCCTTCATTCATGACCATGCAGCTTGCTGCAGGTAGACATCTATATTGAGAATACATTCCACCCCCAACCACGCTCACGACTTTACCTATTAATTCTTGTGCATTTGCTCCAGCCTCAATAACAATTCCGGAGCCTTCGTTACCCACTGGCATGGGTTTATTAAGTCTTGGTTTCATGGCGCCCATGATTGCCCCTGGAACATCCATTATGATTTTTGAGTCTTCAACTCTGAGTGTATTGATATCACCTGGTCCAATCAATAAGCCTAAATCAGATGGGTTAATGGGAGTCGCTTCTACCCGAATTAGCACTTCATCATCACCTGGAATTGGGCGCTCAGACTCAGCAATGCCTATTTCAAGCGTTCCAGCATCAGTTACAGTAGAAGTAATTTGTTTATTTGTACTCATTTTATCTCCTCAAGTGATTTAATAGTAATATCTATAAAGCACTATACAACTTAGAGCATGCTTTAAGTCAAGGAAAATCATTAAATGAGCGATTATAGAAATCACATTGGAATTATAGGGGGAGGGATCGCTGGCCTAACCCTTGGATGCGCACTTTTAAAACAAGGCATACCAGCGATAATTTTTGAAAAGATGTCAGAAGAAACTTCACATGGTGCTGCAATTAGCCTTTCTTTCAACGCATTATGTTTGTTAGATAGACTGGATATTTATGCTGACCTAAAGAACCAATCTTTCATTCATTCTGAAGCTTCAATTCAGGGTCCCCAAAAAGAAATATCTTCATTCCAAACACCAGAGGTCTTAACAACACGTCGACAAACATTAATGTCCCTGTTGTATTCCAGATACATAAAATTAGGCGGAGAAATTTGCCATCATCATGATCTTGAAAGCTTTGATGTAGTTAAATCCGAAGTCACATTTACGAATCAAAATAAATACGCCCTTAAGCACTTGGCTGCATGTGATGGCATAAGATCATCAATTCGAGATGCTTTTTTTGCTGCCAATCAAGATCCTAAATATAGTGGCTATAGTGCCTGGAGAGGTATAGGCAAATCTAATCTTCAGAAAATTCATTTTGCTCTTGGTCCTGATAGCCATATCGTTAGTTATCCAATCAATAAAGATGGAGATGTTAGTTTTGTTGCAGTTAAAAAAGAAGATTATCAATTTAAAGAATCATGGAAAGAAGAGGGCTCTATTTCAGATTTATTAGATGATTTTTCTGCTTATGACTCAAAAATATTTCCAGCACTTGAAGACTCTGCACAAATCTATAAATGGGGAATTTATATTAGGCCTCCATTAAAATCTATGATTACAAAAAATATAACTTTGCTTGGCGATGCAGCTCATCCTATGGTTCCATTCTTGGGACAAGGTGCCTGCATGGCAATTGAAGATTCATATTCATTTGCTATGGCTTGCAAAGAGCATATGACTAACTTAGCAAATGCTCAAACAGATTATGATTATGTACGCAGCAAGCGCACTAAAAAAATTCAGCAACTCTCAATGATGCAGGGCAAAGTTTACCATTTAAAAAATCCAATCTTAGTTGCTGCGAGGAACGCCATTATCAAGCATACAAATATTCCAGGAAATGATTTGAAGAGAATTCATGATTATGATGCTCATGATGAAATGCAAATACATTTAACCTAGAACAGTTAGAAGAAATGCTTCAAGTAAACTGACTATATTTAATTGAAGAGTTCTTGTCGATGGTTTGATTTGAATCAGGCATAGGGTACTTTAATCCAGAAGCACAATTAAAAAGGACTACTTTTTCATCTTCATTAATTATTTTTTTTTCAAGAGCTATTTGATATCCAGCGGCAGTTGCAGCGCCTTCAGGGCAGAGTAATAATCCATCTTTTTTAGCGACCATATCTCTAGTATTGATAATATGCTCGTCTTCAACAGCAAGAGCGCAGCCATTTGATTGGCGAATAGCATCAAGTATCAAAAAATCACCAATGGCCGCTGGCACCCTTATACCTGAGGCAATGGTCTGTGCATTTTCCCATAAAGAAGCATGGTCTATACCCTTATTAAAGGCATCAACAATTGGTGCACATCCTGTCGACTGAATGGCAATCATTTTTGGTAGATTGCCTGTAAGCCACCCAAGCTCTTTTAGTTCCGCAAATGCTTTCCACATTCCTATGAGTCCTGTGCCACCTCCCGTGGGATAAAAGATTGCATCTGGTAAAGTCCAGTCCATTTGTTCTGCAAGCTCAAAGCCCATAGTTTTTTTACCTTCAATTCTATATGGCTCTTTAAGTGTAGAGACATCAAACCAACCTGCTTTCTCTCTTCCATCAAGCACTATTTTTCCACAATCATTGATTAGTCCATTAACAAGATATGTATCGGCACCTTGAAGCTGAATTTCTTGTACATTTACTAAGGGTGTATCGTCGGGGCAAAAAACCGTTGCTTTGATATTTGCTTGTCTTGCATAAGCTGCTAATGCAGCTCCAGCATTTCCATTGGTAGGTATCGCCAGATGATTTAGCCCAAATTGATGTGCCATAGAGACAGCAAGGGCTAAACCCCTAGCTTTAAAAGAGCCAGTTGGAAGCCTGCCCTCATCTTTCACAATAATATTTCCAGGTTTTCCTCCCAACATATTTATGCTTTCTTTAAGAGGAATCAAAGGGGTTACCACCTCCCCCAAAGAAATTTTCGAAGCAGCCTTTGAGACAGGAAGCAATGCTTGATAGCGCCAAAAACCTGGTGCAGATTCTATGCACCAGCTATCTTTAGATAGTTCTTGCTTAATTTTTTTAAGATCATACCTAACCAACAAGGGCATTCCATCATCCGAAAGATTATGAATCTGATCTGCTGGATAAATTTTTCCTGTCTTCGAGCACTCTAAATGCAAAACATATGAACGCATTTACCTATTCACACCGCTAAATTTGTCGGTGGCTACAATAAGTTCATGAGTAATCTCTGGTTCAAAGGCTGAATGACCAGAAAAGGGCGCAATAACCAAAGAAGCCTCTGGCCATCGCTCTGAAAGTTCATAGGCTGTCCCAGCTGGACAAACAACATCATATCTTCCCTGCACAATAATCGTAGGAATTGACCTAATTTTATCTACTCCATCTAACAATTGATTTTCATGATTTAAAAAACCTGCATTCATAAAATAATGATTTTCAATAAGAGCAAAAGCCAATGCAAATTTAGGATTTGAGAATTCTTCAACTCTTTCAGGAGAGTAATCTATGCTACTGCAAGCAGCTTCCCATTTTGACCATGCAATAGCCGCACTAAGACTTTTTTCTTGATCTGCACCTATAAAAATTTCATGATAGGCCTGCATTAAATTATCTCTTTTAGAGTCATCAATTTGATTGATAAAATTTTTCCATGCCTCCGGAAAAATACGACTAGCTCCATCTTGATAAAACCAATCTAGCTCTTTTTTTCTCAGCATAAAAATTCCACGGAGTACCATTTCACTAACTGAATCTGGATGGGTTTGAGCATAAGCAAGTGCTAGAGTGCTTCCCCAAGAACCCCCGAAAACTAACCATTTATTTATACCTAATTTTTGTTTTAAGGATTCAATATCCTCTACTAAATCCCAGGTAGTGTTATTTGTTAAACAAGCATGAGGTTTGCTTCTGCCGCATCCCCTTTGGTCAAACACAATGATTCTATAGGCCTCAGGATTGAAGAACCTCCTAACAGCCTCGCTGCCTCCTCCACCTGGCCCGCCATGTAAAAAGACAGCAGGTTTTCCGTTTGGGTTGCCAGCTTGCTCATAATAAATTTCATGCTCACCTTTAATCATGAAGCCTGTTTCATAGGGCTTTATTGCGGGGTAGAGTTTTAGTAGTTCTGACATAAATGATGATTAAATAAAAAAAAGCATTATTTTTTGGCTAAAACTTTTAACTTAAGTTTTATGCACATCGATATTAATATTATAACTATGTATTCTCCACCAAGCCTAGTTCAGTTATAATTCAACATCTTTAAGCGCCCAGATAGCTCAGTCGGTAGAGCAAAGGACTGAAAATCCTTGTGTCGGTGGTTCGATTCCACCTCTGGGCACCACTCTTACCGTATTCTTTAATATTTAACGTTTTGAACACTTTTGAACACTATTTTTGGTGTTCAAAATCTTGCTAAATTGTATGCACTATAGTACCATACCCCCTATGGGTATAAAACTATTTATTATTTTAATCTTTATGTCACTTGGACTAGATGCAAGACCCATATCTTATTCGGGTGGTTCAACCATCATGGCATCCTCAGATAATATGAAAAAAACTATCTATTATCATTATTCCCCCTCCTATAAGTATTCAATTGGAGTAGAAAATATAAAAAATAAATATTTTGATGAGAGTTATTCATATGCAAGATTTACATATCTCATTAATAGAAAAAATTCTCAAAACTCTCAAAGAAATCTTTATTTTCAATCGGGCATTAGTTCAAAAGGATTAAGTGAGTATTTTTATGGAGTCCATGGAGACTGGGAAACAAGAAGACTATTTGTTGGTTTTGGATTAAAAAAAACTGAAAAAGAAATTCAGGACTATTTAGAACAATACTACCAAATTGGAGTAGCACCATATCTTGGTGACTACGGTGACTTACATACATGGATAATGCTTAAGTCCAAAAAAAACTCTCTTGAAAATAATTGGGCAACTTATCCTGTATTAAAGTTTTTTAAAGGCAACACCCTTATAGAGATTGGTTATCATAAGAAAACCAATTGGGATGTTCATATAATGTATAGGTTTTAGGAGGAATTATGAAAAAACTATTATTATTAAGTATCTTTACGTCTGTCACTTGGGCAGAAAATCCACACGAGCACATGCATCATTCCCATGAAGGTCACCTTCATGAGCAATTAGTAGATGGTAAAAAACTGGAAGTTGATCCGGTAAGATTTGATAAATTTGTGATGGGACTTGAGAATTCACAAATTGCAGTAGTAAATGTTCAAGGGATGGTATGTGATTTTTGTGCCAGAGGCATAGAAAAAACATTTAAAAAAGATAAGCATGTTAAAAAAATTGATGTTGATCTTAGCAAAGGTAAAGTTTTAATTGCCTATAATAATAGTCAAGAAATTAAATTTGACGACATTAAAGAAAAGATTCTAATCAACGGTCAAAATGCAATTGACATGACAATTATAAATTTATAAGAACTATGGAAGACAAATCAGCAAATTATTTATCTCTATTTGCATCATCATCAACTTTAATTTGTTGTGCACTGCCCTCACTATTTGTTGTTATTGGTGCGGGTGCTTCTTTTGCAAATTTACTAACAGTTTTTCCATTTCTAATTGTCCTATCACAATACAAGATATATATAACAATGTTTGCCTTAGTGATGATTGTTTTTGCTGGATATGTAAATTATAAAACTTATCATATGCCATGCCCTGCAGACCCTGAAATTGGAAGGTTATGTATGCAAACAAGAAAACGTTCAAGATATATCTATTACTTTTCTGTAGGACTATTTGTTTTTGCTACAATATTTACCTACATAATTCCGAGAATCATATGAAACATGCATGTCATAAAGAACAAATTCCTAATTTAAAACGAATTGAAGGACAAGTTCGTGGTATCACTAAAATGATTGATGATGGTAAATATTGCATTGATATTCTAAATCAAATCAAAGCAGTAAGAAGTGCAATAATAAGTGTTGAGGGAAAAATATTAAAAAAACATATGAAAGCATGTGTCAAAGATGCATTGAAAAGTGAAAAAGAATTTGATGATAAAGTTGAAGAAATATTGAATACTTTAAAAAGATAATATTAAACGTTGAGACTTAATATTTAATGTTCAAATTTTCTAAGAAAATTCCGTTTAATTTTAAGATTTCTTTGAACACTAGTTTGAACACTGGACTCTAAAAGACCCATTATTATAAGGTTTTTAACTACGAGTCATGCACTGAAAATCCTTGTGTCGGTGGTTCGATTCCACCTCTGGGCACCATTAACGCCATTACTGATAATACCCTTGCTTAAAACTAATTCAGCACAAAACTATTTTAGATATGGCATTATTAACCTATGAATATAGGATTAGTGATGCTGATTTTGAATCTTTTTAGCATTTATTTGATATTAAAACTATTGGTAGAAAAAAAATGATAATGGGTCATTTTGCTACTGCTTTAGTGCCTCTATCACATGCAAAAGAAATAGATACTAAAACCGCATTAACACTGCTTGTAGCATCACAATTCTTAGACTTAATCATGTTTGTTTTGGTTATGCTGGGGGTTGAACAATTAATCCCTGCTAATTTTTTTGATTCTTCCTTTGCAAATCTTGCTGCAAAAATGCCAATAACCCATGACGTTTTACCAGTGATTGGTTGGTCTGTTTTATTAGGCATAACTGTTTTTTTGGTGATGAGAAGCAAATTTCTTGCGCTTGCTTCAGTTGCGTTGGTTCTTGTGCATGAGATTTGTGACTTGATTGTTGGTTTCCCGCATAACATTAATGGTCCAAATACAATGGAGGTTGGACTTGCCCTGTATAACCATGCACCAATCTTAGGTCTAATCTTAGAAATAGCACTATGCTTATTCTGTATTTGGTATTTTGTTACCAAAACTAAAAATACTGACAAAGAACTTACTCAACCCGCCTTAATTAAATTATCTGTCATATTGATAGGAGTAACGCTGATACTAATGCTTCAATCTTATCAATCAATAAATGAAGTAATAGCATCTCTTAATCTCTAAAACTCAAGATTTCTTTGAAATCATGTTTTCTAGAACACCTTGTTTTTACACCAAGATTTACACCAAAGACTCACAAACTTATCAAAATTCAATATTTCCCTAGTTATTTTATACACAGTAATATGCACAGTAATCTCTGAAACATGCATTCGTATAGGGTTTTTATTCTAGACTCAAGAACTGAAAATCCTTGTGTCGGTGGTTCGATTCCACCTCTGGGCAACATTCTTTTCTTAATAATTAAATATGGCTTGTTAAAAGACTGATTCTTCTCTGATAGAAATCATCCTATAAAGATGCCTTAATCGCAGGATCGTTTATAAATTCCTTAAATGCCTCTTCTCTAATTTCTCCAAAGCCTTTAACTTTTTGTGACTTATGTATAAGTTGATCGACTAATTGTAATCTGCTGCCTGCTGGTTGCTTGTATATTTTAGATAGTGATTTAACAAAAATATCTTTATGTGCAATATCTCTTTTTCTATCTTTGGAAAATCTAAAAAGATCAAATGGAGTCCCCCTTGTGAACTTTAAAAAGTTTAAAGTAAAAAAGATTGGCAAAGCAAAATAACTTGGAATCTTATATTTTTTTGGTCTAAGCGTTTTCTTGTCCTTAATAAATGATAGCAGAGGAGGGGAGAGATAAAAATTAAGATTTGAATAGTTTTTTCCATATTGCTTGATGATTTCTCTTGATTGAGTGAGATGCATGCGAGCAACCTCAT
>Ga0255765_1003689_pt1 | contig 16072 bp, 14 predicted proteins | sample 041ome_8_FD_179965 | JGI IMG/M metagenome (GOLD analysis project Ga0255765, IMG submission 179965) | Coastal salt marsh microbial communities from the Groves Creek Marsh, Skidaway Island, Georgia - 041407BS metaG (version 2) | ecosystem: Environmental > Aquatic > Marine > Intertidal zone > Salt...
TCGATACGCCGGTGTCCCTGTTGGATCTACCTGTGACGATGATAGACATCGCGGGACAATCCCCAGTTCAGCCGCTGGAAGGGCGATCTCTGCTACCGGCGGTCAACGGCGCAGAACTGGAGGTCATTCCGGTGATCTCTGAATACCACGGTGAAGGCATCATGCGCCCTTCCTTCATGGTGCGGCTAGGCGATTGGAAATACCATTTCTGTCATGGCTCAGCGCCTCAGCTTTTCAATCTCGCCCAGGATCCGAACGAATGGGATAACCGCGCCGGGGACCCCGAGCTGCATGAAACCGAGGCGGTGCTCAACCATGTAATCACCGGCGGAGAATTTGATCTGGAGAAAATCAAGTCCGAAGTGTGGGGACGGCTTCCTTTAAAGCAAGTGGTCAATGAAGCAATGAAAGCCAATGGAACTGCATGGGACTATTCCGTAGACCAAGGCACCGCCGCTCAATACGTCCGGAAATAGCTGTTCCGGGCGCGTTTATTGAGCGAGCTGTTGAAAGCTAAAATCGCTAAGCGGCCGTTTGAAGACAAGGCAAAATCAATCATTTTGGGTCCGAAGCGCTGCAGCGCAGGGACCCTATTGGGGGTCACAAGGATAGATAAAGACGGCCCAAAGCCGCCGTTCAGAGCGACCCAGGTGTCTCGTGGCAGCCCGTCACACCGGACTTTCGCCGCACGTGCATATCTTCGACCTTCCGAACGGCCCTCTCGGAAGGGACGGCGGATTTCGAGGCCAAGTCAAAACCTCTTACCCAGTAGCGGAGGGAAGCGGCGGCCTCCCCCCGGCAAGGAGAATACCAGCCGCCAGATGTTCAGGCCAGGAGCACCCCTTTTTCAGCTTTTCGGTTTACGCGACCTCAAACAGGCCAGCCGCCCCCATGCCACCACCGACGCACATCGTCACCACGACATATTTCGCACCGCGCCGCTTGCCTTCTATCAGCGCGTGGCCTGTCAGGCGAGCACCGGTCATGCCGTAGGGATGGCCGATCGAAATCGCGCCACCGTTCACGTTGTAAAGCTCCGGGTCGATGCCCAGCTGATCGCGGCAATAAATTGCCTGACAGGCGAAAGCCTCGTTCAGTTCCCAGAGGCCGATATCCGATACCTTCAGCCCGTGTTGTTTCAAAAGCTTCGGCACGGCGTAAATCGGGCCGATCCCCATTTCCTCGGGCGCGCAGCCCGCGACTGCCATGCCGCGGTAAATGCCCAGAGGTTCCACCCCGCGGCGGGCCGCTTCGGCGCCTTCCATCAGTACCAACGCACTGGCACCGTCCGAAAGCTGGCTTGCGTTACCGGCGGTCACACGGCCACCCTCGATCACGGGGTTCAGACCTTGAAGGGAGTCCAGCGTGGTCGAGGGGCGGTTGCCTTCATCCTTGGCGAGCGTGATGTCGTGCAGGCTGACTTCGCCGGTTTCCTTGTCCTTCACGGCTGTCTTGGTGGCAAAGGGCACGATCTCGGCATCGAACCGCCCGGCCTCTTGCGCGGCGGCGGTGCGCAGTTGCGAGCTAAGCGCGTATTCATCCTGCGCGTCGCGGCTGATGTTGTATTTTTTCGCCACGAATTCCGCCGTTTGCAGCATCGGCATATAGGCGTGTTCGACATGTGCGGTAACGTTCGAATCCTTCGCGGCCATTGCGGCTTCGAAATAGGGGGCCTGCACGGCGGTGATGTTGTCCTGCCCGCCAGCGATGGTGATCTGCATGCCGTCGACCATGATTTGCTTGGCTGCCGTCGCCACCGCCATCAGGCCCGAGGCGCATTGGCGGTCGATGGTCTGCGCCGCGACCGAGACAGGCAGACCCGCCGCGAAGACCGCGTTGCGCGCGAGGTTCATGCCGGCGGTGCCAGAGGCGAGGACTGTTCCGATGACAGCATCGTCGATCTCGGCGGCCTCGATGCCGGCACGCGCGACGGCGTGGGAGATGGCGTGGCCCATCATGGTCGGCGATTTGGTGGCATTAAGCGCGCCCTTGAAGGCCCGGCCAATGCCGGTGCGGGCGGTGGAAACAATGACTGCGTCTTTCATGGAAGTGCTCCTGTGTTGGCGGCCGGTCAGACCAGCGAAGGGATGAAAGTGATGATGGAAGGGGCCCAGATCAGCAGGGCCAGTAGAAGGATGTCGGCGACGAAGAACCAGAATACGCCGCGGAAGACGATATCCGCGGGGGCGGCCTTGCCGACCGTGGTACTAAGAACGAAGACGTTCATGCCGATGGGCGGTGTGATCATGCCGACTTCCAGCAGCTTGGCGACGAAAACGCCGAACCAGATTGCGTCGATTCCGGCGGTAGCGATCAGCGGCAGGAAGATCGGCAGGGTGATCAGCATGGCACCGATCGGTTCCAGGAACATGCCGAGGACGAGGTAGACCAGCGCGATCACGATCAGCAGCATGACCGGCGTTGCCCCCATCCACTCGACCGCATCGGTGATCATATAGCCGACCCCCGACAGGGTCAGGAATCGGGTCAGCATGCTGGCGCCGATGGTGACGATAAACAGGCTGCCGCAGGTGGCCAACGTGTCGACAACAGCGGATTTCACAACCGACAGGGTCAGGCGGCGATGGAGTGCCGCAACAGCCAACGACAAAAGTGCCCCGACAGCCCCAGCCTGGGTTGCGGTGAACAACCCTCCGAAAAGGCCACCCAGCACGCCGAGAATCAGCAACAGGACCGGCAGCGCGCCTTTCAACGCGATGAACCGCTGGCGCCATGTCACCTGATCGGTGATGCTGGGGGCGAGGTCCGGGTTTAGTTTCACCCGGATCACGATTACCGCGATGTAAAATAGCGCTGTGGCAATCCCGGCACCAATCCCGCCTAGAAACAGGTCGTTGATCGACACCTGCGCAATTACCCCGAACACGATCAGCAGGATCGAGGGCGGGATCAGCGCGCCTACGGTGCCACCAGCGGCGACGGTGCCAGTGGCAAGACGCGCGTCATAGCCGTTGCGCAACATCTCGGGCACGGCGACCTTGCCCATGGCAGCCGCGCAGGCTACCGACGACCCAGTGACGGCCGCAAAGCCGGAACAGCCGAAGACCGAAGCAATGGCCAGCCCCCCCGGCAGGCGTGCAAGCCAAAGGCGGGCGGCGTCGAACAACCCGCGCGTCAGGTCGGCGCTGAAACAGACATAGCCCATGAACACGAACATCGGTACGGAAGACAGCGTCCAGTTCGAGATGAACGTATAGGGCACCACTTCCAGCATGCCCCATGCCGCGTGGCTGCCCACCAGTGCGATCAGCCCGACATAAGACACCAGGATCAGCGCGATCCCGATATGCATATTGGCAGCGATCAGCAGCAGAAGCGCCAGGATGCCGACGGATCCGATCATTGCATCAGACATGGTCCGCCTCCTGCTTGGTATTAGCGGCCACAGAACCTGCCTGTAGGGGCACGTCCGTCGCGCCGGTCAGACGCAGATAGACCTTCAGTGCCAACAGCAGCGTCATTGCGCCAAAGGCGGCGGGCAGCATAAAGTAGGACGGCCAGACATAGATCTTGCTGGTCTGCTCGATCACGTAAGCCGAGATACCCAGTTTTTCGAGAGCCTGCTGCCAGGATTGTGCGGTCAACAACCCGTAGACCCCGGCGGTGATGGCAAGCACAAGCGTTTCAAGAGCGCGCCGGAGCGACGCCGGTAATCTCTCTGTCGCCAGGTTCACGCTGATATGGCTGCCGCGATACTCGGCTGCCAGGATCGGCACAAAGGCCACTGCGATCATGTAGTAGTTGGTCACAATCGCCGAGGTGATGGCGATCGGGGCATTCAGGATCAGGCTGAACAGAATGTCCAAGCTGATATGCAACATCATCGCCACCAACCCAATGGTGGCGATGAGGAGCAGGGCCCGGTCCAGCAGCCGGACGAGTGTGGCTGTCCGATGTCTTGTCATGAACGCGGGCCCCTATTCGCTTATTGGCCGTAGGTCGCAGCGTCGATCTTCGAGAAGATCTCGGCGCGATAAATTTCAGCCACCTGTTCCGCAGTCCAGTCCCGATCCATCGGCACCAGGCCTTCCCATTTTTTCACCAAAGCAGCGAAACGCGCAATCTTGGCTTCGGCATCTTCGATTCCATGGGTTTCAGTGGCGATCTTGGCGATATTGGCCAGATCCGATTCAATGGCCGCGTCAGAGGCGGCAAGCATCTCGGGCGACGCTTCGTGGATATTCAGACCTTTTTCCTTTGCCAGGTTCAGGTTTTCGGCCACGTCATTGACGAACTTCCAAGTGGTCGCAGCATTGCCAAGGGCGGCGGCGTCCAGGTAGGCGCGGCGCTCTTCGGTGCTGAGCGACTTCCAGAAATCGCGGTTGACGCTCATCACGTCAAGGCCATGCACAGTACCGCCCGGCATGTTGACGGTGACATCGGTGGCCACGTCGATCAGGCGGATCGAGGTCAGCTCGGACGGTGCGTTGAAGGCACCGTCGATGGTGCCCTGCGACATCGCTTCGAAGATCTCGTTGCCCGGCAGGCTGACGCCCACGGCACCGTTTGCTGCCGCCCAACGGGTCCAGGACCCACCCGCAGCGCGGATTTTCTTGCCGGCCAGTTCCTCTGCCGTGGTCATCGGCGAGGTGCCGATAATCGCGTAGGATCCGGTCGAGGCGTTCCCAAGCGGCACCTGGTTGTTCTCCAGACGCTCAGCGATGCAGGGTTCGCAGGTCAGGATGTATTCACTCATCGCGCCGGCCATGGCAAAGGGGTTCTTGCCCAGCATCGCCAGTTCGATCGGCAGGGTGGCTTCCGGCAGCTCGGCCGGGAAGTAGTTCAGCACCATGTAGCCGCCATCGACAACACCGTCCTTCATACCGCCAAAGGTCTGAACCAGGTTCAGCAGCGACGCGGGCAGAACGCGGACCTTCAGCCCACCATCGGTGCGCTGGGCAAGATCGGCAGCGAAGGCATCGACGCCGTAGTGGGCGCCGCTGCCCGGGGGCACGCCGACGACGATCTTGACGTCGCGGGCTTGGGCGGATGCGGCCATAACGGCCATCACCGCAGCTGCACAGGTAGTGCGCAGGATTGATTTCAGTTGCATTTCTCTTCCTCCGTTAGAGACATGCCGGACCGGCATGCATTTGCTTGTGCCGCGCCAGCGGCAGTTACTGGCCCTTCCAGACCGGCAGACGTTTTTCGGCGAAGGCGCTTGCGCCCTCCCGCGCATCCTGAGAGGCGATGACCCTCTCAAGAATTTCGTTTTGCCGGGGCCAGAGAGTATCCTCGGGCCAGCGGCCTGCATTCGAGACGATGTCTTTGCTGGCGATCAGTGACATCGGGGCATTTTGGGCGATCTCACTGGCAAGCGTACGTGCGGTTTCCAGCGCCGCGCCCGGGGTGCAAATCCGGTTGACCATGCCCCAGCGGTCCGCCTCGGCGGCCAGGATCATCCGACCCGTCAGGGCACATTCCATGGCGATCTGGCGCGGCATCCGCTCGGGCAGACGCACTAGGCCGCCTGATCCGGCGATCAGCCCGCGCTTTGCCTCGGGCAGCCCGAATTGCGCGGTTTCCGAGGAGACGATCAGGTCACAGGCCAGTGCGATTTCAAACCCGCCGGCCAGCGCATAGCCCTCGACGGCCGCAATCAGCGGTTTTCGTGGAGGCGCCTGTGTCAGCCCGGCTAAGCCGCGCCCGGGCAGTTCCACCCGCTCTCCGGCGACGAAAGCCTTCAGGTCCATACCCGCACAGAAGTGTTCCCCCGCCCCGGTCAGGATGGCGATTGACAGGGTATTGTCGCTGTCCAGCAGGTCGAATGCATCGGCCAGAGCAAGCGAGGTTTCACGATCAATGGCATTGCGGCGCTCGGGACGGTTGATCGTCACCGTCAGAATGGCGCCTTCGCGTGCGACCAACACTTTTTCGGTCTGTTCGGTCATGCCGCGGCCCTCATCCGGGCCCAAAGTCCCATACGGTCCCTGATCACCCGCCCCGAGATGACCTTGCCGCCCTTAACCCGAACGATCCCGTTGCAGTCGAGTGTTTCATCGCGTGGGCCGGACACCGGAGCAGGTAGCCCGCCCCGATAGGTGCCCGATTGGCGGACATTGAAGGCAACATATTCGCCCGAGGAAAGAAGCTCGCCGACCGCCGTTTCGGCGACGTCAAACTCAAGTGGCGTGCCAGTGAAGTCGTCGTCGTCACAACGCACCGAAGCTTCGACACAGGGCCAGCCGCCTTTGAGCCAGTCCAGCACCACCGCCTCGGCGTCCTCATTGCGAGGGGCAGGCAGTGTGTCCCACGGTGCAACGGCCGGTGGGTCGACCGGGTCGGCGATGCCGGATTTCAGTTGGCGACGGCGGGTCATGTAATCTTCCTGCGCGACGCAGCCAGTCAGAACCTCGCCGTCCGAGCGATAGATGCCGACACCCGACCATGAAGCAGCACGGTCCTCGGTTTGCCCATGTTCGCTGAACCAGACCGCGGCCCAGCCGTCACCGGCGAGCGTCTGGTGCACGGTCATGCCGAGGCCAGGATAGGCCTGCATCTGGACATCGACGGCGGGCAGCCACGACTCGTCCCGCCCGGCGAATACGATATCGCCGATCGACAGCGCATAGTCCGGCGCAATGAAACTCCGCGCTGCCTCCGCGTTGTGGCCGTTGAAATACTCGACCACCCAGCGGCGCAGAAGGGCCAGCGCCGTCGTCATTTCACCACTCCGTAGATCCGCCGCAATTCCGGCTTCAGCAGCTTGCCGGAGGCGTTGCGTGGCAAGGCGTCGGTAAATTCCACCCGGGTCGGGCATTTGTAATGGGCAAGATCGGCGCGGGTATAGGCGATCAGATCGGCCTCGGTCGCGGTCTGCCCGTCTTTCAGCACGACGACCGCCAGCGGGGTTTCGCCCCAGCGCTCATGCGGCACGCCGATCACGCCGACCTGCGCGACCGTCGGGTGACCGTTTAGCACGTTCTCGATCTCGGCCGGGTAGATGTTCTCGCCGCCCGAGATGATCATGTCCTTGTATCGGTCGAACAGGAAGACATGGCCTTCGTCGTCCAGGTAGGCCGCATCGCCAGAGCGGAACCAGCCGCCTTCGACAATCGCCTCGGCGGTCGCCTTGGGGTTCTGCCAATAACCCTTCATCTGCATCCGGGTGCGCAGCCATAACTCCCCGACCTCACCGGCCGGCTGGTCCTTGCCCGTCGCCGGGTCAACCACCCGCAGCTCGACCCAGGGCAACGCGCTGCCGCAGGATTTCAGCAGACGGCTATGCGGGCCGTCCGGATCATGGAATTCCGGCCCGAGAATGACGACGGTGCCCGCGCTCTCGGTCATCCCGTAGGCATGCATGAAGTTGCAGCCGAAGGTGTCGATCGCACGGCGGAGCAGCACATCGCCCATGGGCGAGGCGCCGTACATCAGCAGTTCCAGGCTGGACATATCCGCCTGCGCCACCTCGGGCGCGTTCAGCAGGGCCTGCACCACGGCGGGCACCATGAAGGTATGGGTCACCTTGTAGCGCGGGATCAGGTCGATGATCGTCGGGATGTCCACATCCGCCATCAGGATGGTATGACCACCCGCCAGCATGGTGCTGCTGCCATAGCCGCAGCCGCCGATGTGGAAAAGCGGCATGGCGACCAGGTTGACGCTCTCCTCGCTCATGCCCCAGGCCTGGGCAAGGTTCCGGGTATAGGACATGCCCTCGTTGGTCAGCATCACGCCCTTGGGCAACCCGGTGGTGCCGGAGGTGTAGAGGATCAGCGCAACCTCCTCAGGGGCGCCATCATATCCGGGATCGCCATCCGGCTGGGCCGCACGCTGCGCGTCATACGCAGGGCCGAATTGCAGCACGTCGGACTGATCGAACCCGTCGGGCAAGAGCCCCGCGCCGATCTCGTCCACAAATACCAGCGCGGGGTCTGCATCGGCCAGAATGTCGCCGATCTCGCGCTGGGACAGCCGCCAGTTCAGGCAGACCAGCGTCGCACCGATCTTGTTCGCGGCATAGATCAGTTCGAAATATTCCGGCCGGTTCTTGGACAGGATCGCCACGCGGCCGCCGGGCTTCACGCCCTTCGCCAACAGCAGGTTCGCGCTTTGCGAACTGGCGGCGTGAAGGTCGGCAAAGCTCTGGGTCCGGCCATTGAAGGTCAGCGCGGGTGCATCGGCGCGACGTTCTGCGTTCCGGCGCAGGATATTGGCGAACGTCTCGGTCATCTGGCCCTCCCCTGCCTTTCGCCTCAATAGCTCTTCGGCAGACCCAGCGAATGCTGGGCGAAGAAATTCAACACCATCTCGCGGCTGACCGGCGCGGTCTTGTGCAGCCGTGCGATGAACCACAGATCCGCCAGCCCGTATTCCAGCGCCATGCCGTTGCCGCCATGCACCTGGATCGCCTGATCGAGCGCCACCAGCGAGGAATCCGCCGCCGCGAATTTTGCCATGTTCGACACCTCGCCCGCCTCGGGCGAGCCCTGATCGTAGAGCTGCGCCGCCCGCGCCGTCATCAGGCGGGCCTGCTGAACGCCGACATAGGCCGCCGCCAGCGGATGCGCGACGCCCTGGTGGGTGCCGATCGGCACGCCCCAGACCTTGCGTTCACCGGCCTGAACCGACGCTTTTTCAATGGCATAGCGGGCAATTCCGTTATTGATGGCCGAGGCGCAGATACGTTCCGGGTTCAGCCCCGCAAACAGGTGCTTCAGACCTTCGCCTTCCACGCCGACCAACGCCGAGCGCGGCACTTTCACCTCATCGAAATACAGCATGAAGCTGGTTTCGGGGACATGCAGTGCGGTTTCGATCGGCGTCTTGCTGATACCGGGGCTGTCGGTTGGCACCAGAAACAGCGAAAGCTTTCCGCGTCCGCGCTCGTCCAGTTCCTCGCCACGGGCGACCACCATGATCGCGTCGACCTCGTCCACTGCTGACGTCCAGTACTTGTTGCCGTTCAGCACCCAGCCGTCGCCATCCGGGCGGACGATGGTCGAAACCCTGTGCGTGTTCGACCCGGCATCCGGTTCCGTGATGGCAAAGGCCAGACGCTTCTTGCCCGAGGCGAGGCCCGGCAGCCATTCGTCCTTCATTTCCTGGCTGGCGTGGTTCTGGATGATCGGTGCGCAGATCGAGCCGATGACCAGCGACAGGATCGGGCAGCCCTGGGCCGCGACCTCTTCGACGATGACGTTGTAGTCCGCCATGCCGCCGCCGCCGCCGCCATATTCCTCGGCCACATGAACGCCGATGAAGCCCGCTTCACCCAACGCGTTCCACAGTTCGACGGGCTTGGCCTTGCGCTTGGTCACGTCCTGGAAATACTTGCGGCCAAAGCTGCCGGCGAGCTTGCCAACACTGTCACGCAGCATCTGGTGATGCTCTGCGGTGTCGACCAGGGTTGAGTTGAAAACGCTTGTCATATCAGTCTGTTAACCTGCCTTGGAGAGTGTGTTTTCGACCGGCCAGTCATAGAAGCCCTTGCCGGATTTCTGACCGAGCTCACCGCGCGCAACCATGTCGACCAAGAGTTGCGGCGGGGCGAAATGCGCGCCGAGGCGGCTTTCGAGCTGGCGCGCAATGTCCAGCCGGACATCGAGCCCGACCATGTCGGACAGGCGCAGGGGCCCGACCGGGTGGCGATAGGCGGTGGTGACGGCGCGGTCTATGTCTTCGGGGCTGGCGACGCCCTGTTCGACCATGCGGACCGCTTCGAGCGCCTGAACGAGGTCAAGCCGGCTGGTTGCGAAACCCGGCGTGTCGGCGACGACAGCGGTAGATTTGCCGATGGCCTCGGCGAAGGTTTTTGCTTCGGAGACGGCGACGTCACTTGTCGCAGCGCCACGAATGATCTCGACCAGTTTCAGTGACCAGACCGGGTTGAAGAAATGCATGCCGAGAAACCGGCCCGGATCCGTGACCGCGGTGGACAGATCGTCGATCGACATCGCGCTGGTATTGGTCGCGATCAACCGGGGGGCGCGTGCTGCGATACTGGCCAGAACGGCCAGCTTCAGCTCGCGCCGTTCGGGCACGGTTTCGACAACCAGGTCCAAACCTCCCGGCAACTCGTCCGCATCTTTCAGCGTCTGCACCCGCGCAAGCCCTGCTGCGGATTCCTCTAGGGTCATCTTGCCCCGCGCCACCGCATTGGCGGCTGCATCGCGCAACGTGGCCAAAGCCCGCTTGGTGCCGGATGCATCGGGCTCGACAAGGAACACCTCGAAACCCGCCATGGCGAAGACATAGACGATGCCAACACCCATGGTGCCTGCTCCGACAACGCCCACGCGATGGCCACTTATGCCCGCAAGGTTAGCCATTCGCGGCCATATCCGCGCTTTGCGCCAACGGAGTTTTGCGCTGCTCAAAGCCCGCATAATGCGCGTCTGCACACTCGATCAGCTTCAACCGGTAGTGCCGCACGCCGCCGGAATAGGGCATGAAGACCCGCGGTTTCCCGGCCACTTCGCCACCGTTGTAGAAACTGTTGGCGGTGCCATAGAGCGTCTCGCGCGCGCGTTCCTGGACGTAGTCGGTCCAGGCCTGTTCAGCGGCTTCAGTCGCTTCGAACTCGACGATCCCCTTGGCCTTCATCGAGGCCAGCATCTCGGCATACCAGTCGGCCTGCTCCTCGATGGAAACGATCACGTTCGACAGGACCGAGGGGCTGCCGGGGCCGGCGACCATCACCATGTTCGGGAAGCCCGCCGTGGCAAGGCCCAGTTGCGTAAGAGGGCCGTCGGCCCATTTCGCGGACAAGGTCTCTCCGCCACGCCCGACGATCCGGGGCCTCAGCAGGGCACCTGTGATGGCGTCGAAACCGGTGGCAAAGATCACGATGTCCAGTTCGTGCAGCTTCTCGTCGGTGCGTATGCCATCAGGCGTGAATTCAACGATCGGATGCTCGCGGATATCAGCGAGGCTGACGTTTTCGCGCGCAAAGGCTTCGAAATAGCCGCCATCGACCGAGGGGCGGCGGGTGCCGAAACCGTGGTCGTTGGGAACGAGCTTTTTCTTCAGTTCCGGGTCGGAAATCCGCTCGGCCATCTTGCGCTTCAGGAAGTCGCTGGCAACCGCGTTGGCCTCTGCGTTCAGCAGGATATCCGGGAAGGTCAGCGCAAAGCCGAAACCAAGGCGGTGATAGGATTTCTCCAGCGCGGCCTCGCGTTCCGCGTCCGAGACGTCCAGCGTCTTCACCTTGCCGGGCTGAAAGCCAAGGCCACTCGGCGAATTGCGGATCTGGTCGCGCCGCGCGGCATAGTTCGCCTTGACCTCGGCGACTTCCTCGTCGCTCAAGGGCGCGTTGGCGGCGGGCAGGCTGTAATTCGCGGTCCGCTGGAACACGGTCAGGTGCTTGGCGGTTTCGGCGATGACCGGGGTCATCTGCATGCCGGACGAGCCGGTGCCGATGATGCCGACGCGCTTGCCGCTGAAGTCGATCGCTTCCTTCGGCCAGGTGGCGCTGACGATCAGCTTGCCCTTGAAGCTGTCCTGCCCCTTGTAAGCGGGAATCTTCGGGGCCGAGAGCTGGCCGAGGCACAGCATCAGGACATTCGCGGTCCAGACCCGGCCATCCTCGGCCGTCACGGTCCAGATCGCGTGGTCCTCTTCATAGACAGCTTCGGCCACGCGGGTGTTTAGGACGATGTCCTTGCGCAGGTCGAACCGGTCGGCGACGTGGTTGATGTAGCGCAGGATTTCGGGCTGTGTCGGGTAGCGCTCGGACCAGCGCCATTCCTGCTCCAGTTCTTCGGAGAAGCTGTAGGAATAATCGAAGCTTTCGACGTCGCAGCGCGCGCCCGGATACCGGTTGTGGTTCCAGACCCCGCCAACCTCGTCCGAGGCCTCCAGAACGGTGGCCGAAATCCCTTTTTGGCGCAGCGCATAAAGCGCGCGCAGACCAGCAAGCCCGGCTCCGACAATCAGCGTTTCGACATGTGCCATCTGGGATCCTCCAATCGAAATACCGACGATAACGTCGATATACTGATAGATACTAAAATCATACTGATCAGTATATTTCAAGAAAAATTTGCACACCCCGAGGGGAATTCGATCGACCGTCCAGCATGAGCCTTCACGAATGAAAGTTGGTCATCCACACTGGCTTTCAGGGCCGTGATGTATGCATCATTTTGTAAATACAGAGTTTTATTGGCAGCCTAGGCGACGGTTCCAGCCCCGGAAACGAGGTTCAGAATGACATCGCCCATCTTGTCCGACAAATCATCAGCACTGAGTGGACCTTTCGGGTTGAACCAGAAAGTCGTCCAACTGACCGCCCCGACAACGGCAAAAGCTGTCACCTGCGGATCGGCCAGGGTGATTCCCGCCGCCGCGCTTGCCTTGGTCAGCAGCATTTCGATTCGCGTCATGAAAGTGCGCCGCAGCGCTGCCAGGTCTTCCGCGTGTTCCGGCAGAAGGTTCTTTTCTTCGCGGATGTTGACGGCGATGTTTTTCTGTCGCCTAAGGACCGCGTCCACGTAGCGCGGGATGAAGCGGCTTAACGTACTGGACGTGGGCTCCCCCTGGGCCAAGATCCGCTCGACTTCGTCGAGGGCACTGCTGACGCCGATCCGGCAAATCTCGGCCAGGAGGTCGGGTTTCGAACCGAAATTCGTGTAAATGAAAGGCTTGGTCACGCCCAACTGGTTCGCCACATCGTCAAGCGTGGTGTTTGTGTAGCCTTTTTCGTAAAACAGGTCGGTCGCGGCATCCAGCGTGCGCTGGCGTTTGAGCGCAGCGACCTCGTCGCGCAGCTTCGATCTGGTCTTTCGTTCCGTGGCCATACCGGCGCTCTCCTCAACCTGTCTTCTCCGCGAGGCACACTGCCCGTGGAAGTGATTTCCGGACTTGCATGAGTCCGGTTTCTGAACATACTTAATGGTATACATTCCTACTTACCAGAAAAGTTTTCTGCCCAATGCCGGTCGATCCCTGTTTTGCCGAATTGCTGTCCGATGCGCGCAACACCGTGCGTCCGCCGCCCGAACACATCCCTATGGGCAAAGTTCGGCGTGCTGCCGACAGCGCGATGGATCAAGGCGAATTGCCGGAACTGGCGCTGATCGAGGACGGCGTCGCTCGCCTGCCCGGCCGGGACATCCCTATTCGCCACTACCGTCCGAACTCCGAGGCTGTCTTGCCCGCGATACTTTTCTGCCATGGCGGCGGTTTCGTCTGGGGCAGTATCGACACCCATGACGGAATATGCCGCCGTCTGGCTGCGGCGACTGGGGCTGCAGTGATCAGCGTCGGTTACCGCCTGGCCCCGGAAACACGGTTTCCCGGCCCAGTCGAAGATGTCTATGGCGTTTTGGTCGAAGTTACGCGCAACGCTGTGAGTTACGGAATAGATCCGGGTGCGATCGCGCTTTGCGGTGACAGTGCCGGCGGCGCAATATGCGTCTGTGTCGCCGCGTGCGCATCCCGCGCCAGCCAAAAACTGCGCCATCTCGGGCTTTTTTACCCTGCCCTGGATCCGGCGTGTTCTTCTGCCAGCCAAAAGGCGTTTGCGGACGGCCCACTCCTCACAAGGGACGCGATGAGGTGGTTCTGGTCCTGCTTTCTTGGCGACGAAGATCGCAGAGAAGCGATCCCTTTGCCACATCAGCTACAAGATTTTTCCGGATTTCCAGCGACCACGATTGTTACGGCCGAAAACGACCCGCTCCGAGACGAGGGAAGTGCCTTTCACGCGCGTCTGCTCGCCAATGGCGTTCCCGCAGACCTGATCTGCGTTCCTGGGATGATCCACGGATTTCTATCTCTGCCTGCGACTTCGGATGTGGTCGCTGAGACCTTCATTGATGTCGCGGACAGGTTGGCAAAGTCGCTGTAGTAAAATGCGTACGCGACTTGGCCGGCAACTGACACCGATAACCTGTGCTTCTTGCGATTTGGCGACCGGCCTTGACCGAAATGGCGTTGAGAACGCTGCGGTCAAGTATGTGTAACCACTACCGCAGATTTGTCATGAACGCATTGCAAATGTCAGCTTTTGACGGCCTGGTCAGAACGGTTTGCACCCGCAGCGAAGGTCCGGTTTCCGCCCATCATGTCGTAGGGTTAAGCCGTTTTACAAACCCGCCTTACACTGCATTTTAAGTGATCATGCCGAGGCTTTTCATCGTTTGCTCCACTAGCCGCAGTTCTCTAAATTTGGAGCCACGTTTGCTTCGTATTATTCGGGTCTCTTGACCATGCAGCGTTTTGGCCTTGGCACAGCGATTTCGGCCGTATTCAGTTTTGGGTCCGGTAGAGGCCCCGCCGTGCATTCTGCAGACATTTTTACCGCGCATTGCAGCCTTGCAGCACTGTTCTCCGCTGCGCTTGGAGCGCGCATTACATCGAGGAGCAACAGTACTACCGAACAGTGTGATATTGAGTTCATCAGTTTTCACGGGCGTTCCTCCAAGTCAGCAATTTTCGAGGTGTTGGCTGCATCGTCTATGATCGAATATGACCTTTGTTCCGCAATTCTGGCGCCGAGCTCGAGCGTATGCAGTTGCATCTCTTGGTAATACCGTAGGTTAACCTCCGGATCGCCAAGTTGGTATGCAAAGTACCCTTCCGCTGACGCGGCGATTTTTTTTAGGGCCGAGACGATGCCGGAAGCTTCATCCTCATGTTCGCTATGAATGCGGATCGAGATGGTAGTCATTAGCTGTTCTCCCGTTTTCAATAGGGTTGAGATTGTAGGGGGGCGAGATGTGCGTCGGCATGGAATGTGGCATTGCCGACAGTTACAAGCGCTATGGATCGGTCTTTCCGCAGGACCCGTTGGATCGCTGCTGCGTTCACAGTGAGAGTTGGACACGTTGGACGGGATTATTCCATTTTGTGTAAACTTCGCTGTATGAAAATCTATATAGAGACTTTACACAAAACCCGTTTTTTCCGTCCAACGTGGGCATTGTTGCATTACTCTCGCCTGAGACGTGACTGGCCCTTACCCCACTGATGTCATGCCACGCGGATGATCTCGGCGGTGCCGAGGGCGTTGAAGCGGTTCATGAGGGCGATGCGGATGTGGATTTCGGCGGTCTGTCGGTCGGGGTCTCGTGCCATGATACGCTCGCCGAAGGATTTCAGGCAGCGCATCTTCGCCTCGATCCGGCTGCGGGCGTGGTATCCGGTCCAGCGTTTCCAGAATGCCCGCCCGTAGTATCGCGTGGCGCGCAGGGTGTCGTTGCGGGCGCGTGCAGCCGGGCAGTCTTCTTTCCAGAGACGTCCGTTCTTTCGGATCGGGATGATCGGAACGGCATTGCGTTCGATGATGGCCTTGTGGCAGCGGCGTGTGTCGTAGGCGCCGTCGGCAGTGACAGTGCCGATCTGCTCTACCTCGGGGATCTGGCCGAGCAGGTCGGGCAGCACGGGGCTGTCGCCGTCGCGGCTAGGGGTGAATTCCACCGCTCGGATGTCGGAGGTGGCCGGGTCCATGGCCAGATGGACCTTGCGCCATTGGCGTCGGCCCTGCACTCCGTGCTTGCGGGCCTGCCATTCGCCATCACCGAGGAACTTGATCCCGGTGCTGTCGACCAGCAGGTTCAGCGGGCCATTTGCGCGGCGATAAGGGACCTGGACGGCCAAGGTCTTTTGCCTGCGGCACAGCGTGGAAAAGTCCGGCACGGGCCAGTTTAGGCCGGCCAGTCGCAGCAGGCTGGCCACCATTCCGGCGGTCTGGCGCAACGGCAACTTGAACAGGACTTTGATCGACAAGCAGAACTGTATGGCGGCATCGGAAAACACCGCCGGACGTCCGGGTCGACCGTCACGCGGAGCGCGCCAGGTCATGTCCTTGTCGACCCAGATCAGCAGAGACCCCCGCTTCCTGAGCGACGCGTTGTAGCTGGACCAGTTCGTCGTGCGATAGCGGGCGGGAGATGGCTTGCTCATGCACCGCGTCTAACGCCATGGATTCGCGAAGTGAATCCTTCGTCGTCAGACTTTTGCAACAACGCCAATTGGACCAGCCAGATGAGGCTGCTCAGGGGGGGGCAGGTACGGTTTTCCTTACCTCACGGCCAAACTATAAGCTAATGGGGCTTGGACAACTGGTAGGCTTCGGCGGAATTACTTGCGACTAGTTCAGATG
>Ga0255765_1003691_pt1 | contig 16071 bp, 13 predicted proteins | sample 041ome_8_FD_179965 | JGI IMG/M metagenome (GOLD analysis project Ga0255765, IMG submission 179965) | Coastal salt marsh microbial communities from the Groves Creek Marsh, Skidaway Island, Georgia - 041407BS metaG (version 2) | ecosystem: Environmental > Aquatic > Marine > Intertidal zone > Salt...
TTTGACTGCCCCCACCGTGAGGAATCACAAATTACCATTCAACATTAGAAGATGAAGATGATTGTGAATCAACTCCCATATAGAAAGCTTCCTGCTCTGCATATGGAATCTGGTTCAGTGCCGACTCAATTGGGTAAGGTGTAACATCTGTCCAGTCGAAAGGCTCTGTGTCTGGAGCTGATGGAAGAAGAGTATAGTTAGTTTCCATACCCTGACCACTTCGCTTGAACTTCCAGGTAAGGTTTGAAATGCTACCAGTCTCTAGTGCATATTCACGGATGGTGTTGAAGACAGACATCTTGCTAACACCAGCTGACCAAATAGCCACGTATGGCTCTTCGATACCGTCGTCAACTAGAACGTTGCAGTAAAAGCGAAGCTTACCCTTCCACCCAGCCTTTGGGTCTTTGCGGTGCTGCTCTTCTGCCCAGTCACGTCCCTCAGAATCCATTGTGTCAATTGCACGACGACGGAAGTCTCTTGGGTTTACGTGCTCCTTTACTACGAGAGAAAGGCCACGTGCTGGATCATAGTTTGGCGATTCTTCGTCAAGCTCTTCAATGAAACGAAGTTTGACTGCTTGACCATCTGCAAGCTTAAGCCAACGAACCTTTGAACCACCCTCTGACTTAGGCTTGTCTACTACTGCATTGATATTTTTTAGTCCCCTAATAATTGTCATTTTTGTTTTTCTCCTTGTTGTTTTCTTTTTATTGTAGCATCGCCAATATGGATTTGTCAAACTCATAGCTCAAGCTTTTTATAGAGTCATCATCCATATCACCGATATCTTTGTATTTTTTATCTATTTGTATTTTTGAAACACGTCCACCAAGTCTTTCGACCAGTCTCTCCGACATGTTTCCTCCTGCTTCGTCATTATCTGCAATGACAAAAATCTCATTGAAGTATTGACGAAGAAGCTCTATTTGTTTATTTGATACGTTAGCTCCCAATGTAGCTACCGCTGGCATACCGCACTGGTCTAATCTAATAGCATCAAAAGACGATTCTACCACATAAACCTGCTTAGATGTTTTGACTCTATGTAAGTTAAACAGTGTCTTACTCTTAGGCAAACCAGTAGTATTCTTAAATTCTTTACCCTCAACAGATCTGCCAACAAAGCCAACCATCATACCATCTGGTGCTGTAACAGGAATAGTAATCATGTCCTGCTTTTGAGAATAGCCAAGAGAGAACTTCTTAACAGAGTCTTCTGTTATCTTTCTGCCCTCAAAGTATCTCATAGCTCGTGGTGATGCCAAAGCCTCTACACTCAGTCTTTTAATTAGAACATCGTCAAATTGAACAAAGTCTGGCTTATCTTTTAATTTAGACATTACGTCAGATGCAAAGTCAGTCTCTACACTCTTGCTATTAATAAATCTAATAGATTCAAAATATGTACGCTTTGTAACATGCATTACGAGTTCAATAAGATCTGCAGTATGCTGACATGAGAAGCAGAAGAACAATCCTGTGTCTTTGTTTACCTCGCCAGCAGGGGTGCGGAAGTTGCCGTGGAAAGGGCAAAAGATAATAAAATCATTATCAAGATCTCTTTCAATATCTATGCCACTTCCGAAGAGAACTCTCTTGACCTGCTCTTCAGAATAGGAACCACCACTGTTCCGTCTATTCCTGCTATCCATTCTACTTTCTTCTTTCCTACAAATATTCCGTATATCGATAATTCAAACTCAAAGTATTCTTTCTCTTTATTATACTCTATTGTGAAGTCTGGGTCAATGTCTAATCTAGGAACATACCCAGAAATTTTCATTTGACTTTTCAATAGATTTATGTATTCATCCTTAAGCCTAACAATAACAGAATCGCTATGGATATTTCCACTTAAATTAAATATCTTAAGAGGCCTATGATGTATAGTTATCATACATATATTATAACTAGATATCTTCAATATCTTTGTATTTGAACCATCCCCTGTTGAAATCTACCTGGATAAAGAAATCAGTCATCATACCATTACGGTTCTTTCTCCAAGCAACTTCCATAACATCGCTATTAGTTCCACGACCCATTGCAATTACCCAGTCAGCATCATATGCGATCTGGCGTGACCATGCGGTCTGTCCTAGCGTTGGAACAGTATCTAGCTTTGTAACATCGTCTGGTGTAGCAGACGAAATAGCAATGATTGGAACTTCTTCTGCAATAGCCATAAGCTTAAGCTCACGAGATAGATTCTTCATTCGGACTGTCTCGTTGTCTGACTTCTGATTAGGACTCATAAGCTGCAAATAGTCAACCACAACAAAGTCTGGCTTATATTGGTCGATTTTTCCACGAAGAACTGAAGGAGTAATCTCTCCACCCATATCATTAGAAATAATGTGGAATGGAGGCTTACCATCAATATTCTCTTTATGCCAAGCCTTCAGGTCATCAAGATCTACATCTCCAGCACTAAGCTTACGGTGTGTCCACAAGCCCTCGCCCATAATTGTATAAACACGATTACGAACTTCTGTTTCGCTCATCTCAAGGCTGATAACAAGAGGAGATTTACCCTGCTTCCAAGACTGTACAGCAAAATAAAGACTTAGCCAAGACTTGCCAATACCAGGATATGCAAGGAACACGCCAAGCTGACCAGGCATGATACCGCTTGGTAGAAAATCATCAAAGCCAGACAGACCAGTCTTGATTCCAATAGCACCAAGCTCTTGTCTCTTCTTTACGTCTTCAAAAAATGCAATAGCTGAGTCAATATCTGTTGCATCAATATCACGAATAGCTGCAGTGTTCTTCTTAAGCTCTGAAGTTTTATTGATAATGTCTTCAAGGACTGCTGTGCCATCGCCACTCTGAATGTCAGTTGCAGTGGATCTAATAATCTCTTTTAGGCTATTGTTTAGATATTCACGCTGCAACTCTTCAAGGTGATGCTTGGTAGCACCAACACCATCTACCAGCTGAAAATCACGAAACTTATCGACAACAAGTTCTACTGGTGGGACTGATGCGTTTTGCTCTGAATAATTACGAATAAACTCCCAAATGTCTTTGTGGGTATGCAGCAAGTTTTCAACGTTTGCCTGTAGCAAAACATGAACCTGCTTATCTTTTAATACTGCTGAAATGACCTTTGCTTCTGTATCATTCATTTACCCACTCCTTTGCTTTCCTACGCATCTGTGCTCTCTCAATTTTATCCTGCTCAACTCTTTTCCTAGCATCCAACACCTTATCTGCATAATTTGCAAAGAATTTCCATGTTGGTGTTTGTGATGCATCAAAGTAATACTGTAGCAAGTCATAGCATTCTTGCATTCCATATGACTCTATTAGGCAATCTGCTGCCCACTGTTCAGTGTTGATATTTAACGATGGCCGTTCGCCATAGCGTTCATTATGAAGCTTGCTGTATCTACTTAGAAGGGCCATGCGCAACTTACGCTCAGCCATTACTCAGAAACTTCTGCTTTTGCTTCTTGTAACTTCTTGCCAAGCTGGTCTTCGACGAATGCGTACACTCGATCAAATCCTTCTTGTACATGCTCTCCATCACGGAGCTGATCTTCGATACCGATATCGATACGTAGCGACTGGAAGTTACCAAGATTCATTGTGTAACCAAGAGTCACATTTACTTTTGTTTGTGAGTTTTCCATCTCATACCCTTTCTATAGTGTTTCACTCCACATTGGAATGAACTTTCCGTCTTCTGTTTTGGTATATGTAAGTATACCATTTCCCATCCTGCGATTCAACTCCTGAATTGTAGGAACCGAATTGTTTGTAATCAAACCATCTTTTCTTTTTCTACCCATGGTCTGTGATGCAAGTATATCACGGATCTCACGAATTTGCGACTCCGAATAATATGCTCTTACTTGCCATTCACGCTTGCCGTCTTTTTGTGCACCAGTGGGGTAAGGAATTATGCCACGTTTCATCAGCGTTGGCAAATACTTTTTATGCCTATTAACAAGTATTGCTGTTTCTCTAACAGTGTATGCACGTTCTCTATTTTTTTTAAAATCAGAAAGAAGACAGCTTTCTATTCTATCTTTAATTATATTATAAAGAGAAATAATTCCACCAGCACGATTAAGGTGGTACACTCTTACGAGATCACCATTAAGAAACCACACCCTTTTGCTTCCAGGAATGACTGGAGCATTATTATAAGCCTCTCTATCCATACCCAACCTTACGATACGCTAGAAGGCACTCCAATTGCCATAATGCTAACGCTAGTAGAGTTGTTTTCGGATGTAGGAAACTTCACAATAACTGTAACAGATCCAGAAGTTACATTCTTCAAGCTTACGATTGCTTCAGGTGTACTTGGATTAACAAGTGTAGCTGTAACAATTGGTGGTGTGCTAAAGTTATTTGGGCTAAAGCTAACTGTTTGCTCTAGTGTGTCTGATGTACCAGCAGTAAAGCTAATTTCTTGAGCAAAAACCTGTGCACCGTAAAGCTTGTATGATGCAGGGGTATCGGTTAGACGACCCTTAAGAATAAAGTTGTTACCCTGTGCAAGAGCTGCACCTTCTTCAGATAGTTGGTTAACAGCATTAGCAATCGTAGCAATATAAGCCAAATCTAGTGGTTGGCCTTGCTGTGGAATTGGAACTCTAGCCATATTTCTCCTTTATATCAATTGTAGCAGATTTATCATGAATGGGAAACAGAAGCTGTAAAAACAATAAAATCTTCTTTAATTAGCTTCTTGTTTGTTGCTGGCTGAACAATAATTCTGTAAGAATTTATCTCAGGATCTAAAGTAAAGCTATAGCTATGTACTTGTGGTGTGCCGTGCAAGAAAAAGTCATTTCCATCATATTGTATAGGATTTTCTAAATCAGTAAAATAAGAAACATATACATCGTATGCTGGAATATCAAAAACATCAGACCAGGCAGCGGTAACAACCGTACTGCCATCTGCTCCGATGCTCTCAATCACATCGCCAGTGACTATGGAAAATTCTGGTCCAGGAATAAAATATACTGGTGACCAGTGAGATCTGATGTTTTTATTATCAGCAATAATTCTATATCTAATAATGTGTCCACCAGTATCCCAGTCCAATTCAGTCAAAATTGAACTTGGAACATTAACTTTTTTAATTACTTCTGCCATGGCTAGCTCACCGAAGAATACTCGTCTAGCTGAAATGCAAATCTAAACTCAACGAAGCTGCTTGAGTTTTTAGACTTAATGATTGGCGAGGCATCATCTGTCTTAATAACAGAATATCCAGTAAGTCCATAAAGCGGATGAATTGACGTTGTGTTTTCTAGTCTCAAACCATCAAATGCTACATAAAAGTTTTCTGAAATCTCTGAATCTCCATCAACGACAGAAGCATATGCCTTAATAGTATTTACTTGATCCCATGAGAATCCGATACTCTTTCTTAGCTCCTGAAGCTGTCTAGAAACAACGAAATACCTATTGGTATCAAAATCAATATCGTCAACAGTTTCGTTAATAACTGCTTCCATGATAGCGTACTGTCTATCTCCACCTTCGCCAGAAGTAAATTCTATAACAACCCTGACTTCCCCAGGAATCTCAGCCCCATCGCCATCTTTATTAATTAAAGAAAATGCCAGTCTTAGTTCATCTGTTGGAGCATTTTGATCAAGATTTAGAGAAGTTCCAGTCAAATGAATGTGAGAAGAAACGGTGTCATCTGGGATCAGATTACCATCATTATTTTTATTGATTACTGAACTATCTCCACGGACAACAATTGAGCTGTCTAAAAATCTAGGAACCTCATGTCTTTCCACTCTCTCTGGATATAAGAAAGTTGGATTATCTGAGCTAACTGTAAAGAACTTATCGGTAACATCTATAAAGTCGTCACCTTCGCTATCAAGAGCATACGCAATATTTGGTATTGCCGAAGCTAAAGCCTGATTGTGCTGCTCCCATCCCTCAAGACTAGAAAAAGATTTAATTAATTTGCTGTCTGCCACACCAGCTTCTGGATTAGATCCAGCAGAATAGATACCAACCTCAGTGATCCCATATCTTTCTGTAGTTGGTAGCTCAGCAGTTAAAACCACATAGGTCAAACCATCTTCTTTAACGTATCCCCTTGAAGTAATTGGAACACGGAACATTTCAAAATCAAGATTTTGCTTTTGCTCGTAAATAGAAGCATTTGTTATTGGATCATCCAAAGCTCCCAATGGGACAGCACCAGAACCAACAGCTATGTGAGATGCATAGCTAGATGTGTGTCCCAAAAGAAACTTAGACAAAATGTCTTTTCCAGTATTAGTTATCATTAAGAAGCTCCTAGATATATTGTATCACGGAAGAGTTCGTCTGAGGTTATTGACTGCACCTCTACCTCGTGTGATGGCTCAACGTTAGATAAATAAATAGATATGTTGTGATCTTCATCAACAACAATTGGCACAAGAAGACCATCCTGTATATCAGAAAGCGATTGCTCTGATGGAACATATTTTTCAAACTTAATACCAAAAGCATTGAAATAGAGATTTGATACGTTTTCAATTGAAATAATTGTTTTTGGGTTATATTCTGCAAATAGCTTTTTTAGCCCAGAGACTAAACCATAGTCAGAGTTTTTGCCATCAACTAAGTCTCTTCTAACTATAGATAAAATTTCGTGACCACCTATGCTTTGCCATAGGGCATCTGTCATCTCTTCTACCGTTGCTGCTGGGTCTACAGAAATAATGTATTGTGGATCAGCTATCTTAAAAGCTGATCTTTTTCTAGCAACATCTTGTGGCTGTGGTTGGTTTGGTATGGCTTCCATTATATGACCTCGCTTAAGTATATAGTCATAGATGTTCCAGCATTGTCTCTATTATAATTGATATTGTATACCACGAATCTTGAATCGTTATTAGAGATCTGCTCAATAGAATCATTTGATTGATAATCAATAGAGACTATGTCACCAAGTTGAATTGTTGGCATAGCAAATACCTTGATACCAACAGACTTTCTAGGTTTCATAATTTTAGATATGATCCATCCCATTAAATTATTTGCTTCATCTTGGCTTTGAATATATGGAGAAGAAATCGTAAACTCTTTTTTGCCATAAGTAAGTCTGCTATTTTTAATATTTAAAAAGTCCTGCTTTGCTTTTATTGGAGAAACTATGACTCCGTCTTCTAATATATCTGGATCAGCAAAGTTGCTTACTCTATCAAAGTAGTCATCTACTGTTAATTCTTTTTCTGAATCTTGTGTAAACGTAACACCCTGAATACGAAGGTAGTTGCCAGAGGTTTCATCTAAGTTTAATGCAGAGTCTGTGTTGTTAAATACTAAGAATTCAGCACCGTAGGCAGTTGGCGTGAAGCCAGAAACCGTGTAGCCTTTCATTTTATTGAATGTATCAGAAATACGTGCATATAGTGCTGGGTATGCTTTATCATACTTAATATTAAAGTATGCACATTCTCTCATAATTGTGCCAAACTCTTCGAAGTAAATCTTATACTTAGAAGCATCAGAGGTTCCAATACCAGACAGATATGTGGACTGGATTGCACCACTCAAAGCATACTTTCTAAACGATTCTGATACGTTAATGCTTTCAGATCCGAACACTGAATTAACTGGTGCATCAAGCTCGAACACTGCGTTTTGGCTGTAGTTATTAGATAGAGCGTAAACATTTTCAAACATTGCCCTTGTGCTTCCACGAACAAACAAGCACATGTTGTTATATACTGGAAGAGGATCTGTATCATCAACAACAGCAACAATTTTATTGTTAATCATTAGGTAAAACTTACGAGTATTTTCATCAATATCGCTATATTCCACAGATATATCATAAACACTTGGATTGCTATCGTTTACTGTTCTAAACTGTCCAACCATAGTTCCATCATCTGCAACAATGTTTGTAACTCCCTGCCATAGTTTGATAGGGATAGCCTTTGAGTCATCCCCAACTTCAGCCTCAGCCTCGTTAGGAACTTTTCTAACAACTTTATAAAATACTACATTAAACAATCCAATATTGTCAGAGTATTCTGCTACATTGCTATCTGAAAGAGCAATGATTTCAAAATAATATCCAACATTAGTTTTTGGATTAACCATTAACCCTATACCTGCAGATCCTCCGAAGATAGAGAACTCTTCGTCAAGGTTTGATTCTGGGTTTGTAAAATATGAGAAAGCATTATCAACAATTTGCTTCTTGTCTTCTTCGCTCAGCCTTCCAATAATTCTCATTCTGCTTCCAAAGTGTGAGAACTTGCTGTCTAATGGTTTGTGAATGTATGAAACAAAGTCTATTGGACTTCTAGCATTTGCTCCAGTTTCAAACTCAAACGATGGCCCATTAAATACCAGGGCAGAGGACTGGACTGTACCTGTTTGTGTAGACAGGAACTTGTTTACATCTGTTTCACTAAATGATGATTTTGTAAAGTAGTTTTTAATAATACCATTACGAGTTCCAGTCAACGCTAAGTCTTTGTTTGTTGTAGACCATCCTGCCTTGCCGTCAGAAGTAACCTGCAACTCTTCGATAGCAATAATCTCATTTTGATAAGAAATATTGTTATAATAATTTTGTTCTTCTGTTGTTCCGTCTTCGTCTACAAGAACTTCTTCAACAGAAACTTCATATTGTGGAATTGATTCACCAACGCTTCTGCTAATGACTACCCTGTTTGAATCATTAAATGATTTAATAAATGAATGCGTTCCGTTTTGTGTTCTATAATTAATCGTAACTTCTTCAGTAGAGTCTTCATTATCTGCGTCTGGAATTTCTGCATCTGGGTTTTCGCCTTCTTTTGTTTCAACAGGATTTAGCTGACTGTCCAAAAGAGTAAATGAGTCTTCGTCTATTCTTTGTACAAAATATTCTGTATTTGTATCTATCCCATAAGGTAAGGTATCTGTAGTTACAAAAGTAATGGTGTCCATATCAAATAGACCATGGCTAGTGCAAGTTATTTCTGCTGGGCTATCAATAGATATAGTAACATCTTTCTTAATTTGTGTGGCGTATCTTGTAGCAATAACACGTGTTGGAGACACAAGTTCTCCATCTCCCTTACTGATCTCAACTAGGTTTCCTAGCTTAAAAGAAATATCCTTTGGAGAAAGAATGTTAGTGTCAACTATCTTTTCTGTTAAATTGAGAATTATCTTTATTTTTTCTCCAGCATCTAAAGTGATGCTGTTCCCATTATGCGATAATGCTGTACCGCTGTACTCTTCAGAAACAGTAAACGACTTAGTTCCAACCATTTCTTTTACATAGAATGGTGCATATCTTACCAATCCGCCAGGTAGTTGCTTATCTGTAAAATTATTATTGCTATCAATGATTGCAAAAAATACTCTAAATCCTGGTTTAATTTTTTGAATAGTTCCTTCGTTAATTGGTGAGTCTGCAGTTACGAGAAGAGTTCCATCAGACGAAGAGATTGACTCAACGTTAATCAAGTCTGGTGCAACGTCTAGGCTTACTTGGTTTTCTCCAGAATATGCTCCAGAAGACTTAAAGGTAATACCGCTAACAGCGTTTGCTCTAGTGTCAGCAAGGGTGAAAGAATATGGCGTAATGTTTTTAGGAGTTACGTAGTATGTTGTCTGAATATTTATTTCTGGGAAATAATATGCAACAGTATTGGTTCCAGACCATGAGGATACTGCTATTGGATCTCCACCTGGTGCAATAGCAAGATAGAAGTTATTCTTATTTACTTTCTGCACATAGTATGCCGTATCTTCTGCAAATTCTGCTGGCAAAGTTCCAGTAGTAGCTGTAATCATAATCTGATCATTATCGTTAAGTTTGTGATTTTTACGATAGAATACTGCTGGTGTTCCAATGGTTAAATCTACGCTAATAGAATTATTTGCAAAAAAATCATCAGATAGTGATAAAGAAACTGTATCAAAAGGTGTTAGGTTATGTGGAACTGTGGTTGTGAACACTAGCTCTCCAATATTTTCTTGAGAGTTATCAGTCCATGTCAAACCATTATCTATAGACTTTGAAATCTTGGAACCATTTCCTACAGCTACCCAGTAAGAACCGTTCCATACGACATCGTTTACTGTCTGGTTGCCGAATTGATTCTTTACAGTCTTCCATTTTGTTAAGTCTGTAGACCTTGAAATTTTTCCATCATCGCCAGCTGCAATCCAAATACCATTTCCATAGGTAAAAGTCTTTACCCTTTTCTTGAGCTTAGAGTTAACTGAAGACCATGTAGTTAAATCAGAAGATCTTTGTGCCTTGCCCAAATCTCCAGCCACAAGCCATTGACTGTTTTCATACAAAATGCTTAAAATCTTTGTATTTTTTAGCTTTGTCTGCGAAGGTGTCCAAGAGGACAGATCAGAGGATACGGAGAAGACACCATTTTGCCCACCAATAGCCCAAACATTATTACCATACTCAACGGCATATAGGTCAGCACCAATTCTTTGCTGTATTTTATGCGATGTTGATGATTGTGCAGAGACATATGCAATTAGTGTTCCGCCAAGTTCTGAGGATAAACTAAACTTATCCTTATTGATGTATCTTACATAATAGGTTGTTTCTTCTGCTAAGCCTGTAGGAAGTGTTCCAGAAGCAACTACTCTAATGGCCTCATTGTTTTTTAATCCATGCTTTTTGGCAGTAAAGGTTGCTGCAAGCTTTGAATAATAATGTTTTCCGCTACCATCGCTACCAATAGAAACAACTGCATCCTCATCATTAGTTTTCACATAGAAGCTGTCTTTGTTTTTTTCTTTTACATAGTATGTTGTAGATGTTGATAGACCAGTTGGCAAACTTCCAGTAGTTGTGAACTCAATCTGATCATTTTCTTTTAAGCCATGGTTTTTCTTTACAATAACTCCTGGATTTCCAGAAACAATTCTAGAAACCTTAATTCCAGTTTCTTGAGACGTAGCTGTAATAACTTCTGCTTTAGTGGTATTGATGTTGTAATCAAGTGCAGGAATATCAGATGTCCAGATTTCTGCATCAGAAGATGTGGCAAATAAGCCATCATCTCCAACTACAACCCATGTGGAATCAGCATATTTAACTTTATTAATTCTGGTTGAAGTTAGCCCATGGTCAACCTCTGTCCAGCTTTCACCATCTGAAGAAGAAACAATTAGTGCCTCTGTGGTGTCTCCAGATGGCTTATAACCAGCTGCTACCCATAGACCGTCTCCGTATGCCACTGTATTAAGAACTGAGTCTTCGTCAATGCTTTCATCAACAGAGAATGCCCAGCTTTCTCCATCAGCAGAAGTTGCAAAGGTAGCATCTGTTCCTACGGCAACCCACATCGAATCAGCATATGCAATTTCATTAATTTTGGATGGATCATCAATATCTATTGTTACATCAATCGGAACTAGCTCTTGATTATAAACACCAGAGAGTGTCCTATCGTCTTCGCCAGAAAATAGGTAAGCTGAGTCCATCTCAATACCCTGCACTGGTGCTGTGCTAGAAGAATTAGACCAATACTCTGGAAGGCCAGCATTATGATAGGCTATTTCTGTTCCAAACTGTGCCCTACCGTTTTTGTTTACATCACCGTTTTTCATTACAGTAATGCCATCGATTTCTTCATAGAATGGCTCAGCAAAGATTCTCACACGACCAGTTGGATAAATTTTTCCACCAAACTTAATTTTTGAAAAATAGTTTTGGTATTCTCCCAGGCTACTAATCCAAACATTTCCAATACCAGAAATATTGTGCTCTATGGCATCGTATTTTATAATTTCTCCATTAGCGTATAGGTATCCGTTATATCTGGCGACCCAGTATGCACCCTCTCCAAAGTCAATTACGTTGTTTTGCAGCTGATGGTTTTGTACATATGGAAGAACATCTGATAAATCAGAATTAAGTGGTATAGCTGCCAAGGAGTAGGATGATGTACTGTCTGAGTTACCATCTATAGACCTTAGTGGTGGTGTTCCAGCAACTTCCCAAAGCAGTGCTGGCTTATAAATCCAGTTTTGATCTTGATTAAGATAACTTGCTTCTTTCAAAGAACCATATGTTTTTGCAATATATTTTTCTTGATAATTAATTTTTCCGTCATTAAAAATATCATTGCTCTTAGAAGCAAGCTCTATAATGTTTGAAAGCTTATTGGAAGTGTTAGAGTTTTCTACAATGCCGTCTTTGGCTTGATCAAGTGATCCAAGCAATTCGATGTCCGTTGCCCTGTCAGTTTCTGATGGCATAATGTAGTTTCTTGACATAAACACAAGGTTGTTTTCTTCGTCAAAGAAGACTGCTGTCTGCGTAGCAATTGCCAAATCTTCAATTACTTTTGCAACAGAGGTGTCTGGCTCTACAAAAAAGTATGGGATAACTGGATCGTCTTCATCATCTACTCTTTTGAAAACATAGTTACTAAAACCAATTGAGTCCAGAACTGTTGATACTGCATCAGAAAGCGTTGCATTTTCTAGCAAAATCTCAGGAGACTTATTTAGTTCAAGATAAAAGAACATGTCCCTAAGCGATATTGATATTTTTCTGCTATTGCTTTCAGTGTTTGGGAATCCATCAGAATAAAATGTTTTTAGTGGAACGCTATATTCTTTAACCGAGTCTCCACTAAAGTCATAAATATTTTCAAACAACTTTATCTGCAAGTTATCATTTGTAAAAGAAGACAATATGCTATTAGTATTGTTTTTATTAAAAGAGTCATCAAAATCAAAAATGTCTATCAACCCATTAGATGCCAACAGCTGTCCAACTGGCATACCACTAACACCTAGGTCGGAAGCACTTTTATCAAAATTAAATAGAGAAACTCTATCAGATATATTGGTTGCTAGCCTTGGTGAAAGTTCAATCAAATCAAAAGTAGAGTTTTGCTTATTCATTGTCTTTACGACTACTCTAAGACCATCAATATATTCAAACTCTTTATACTTTATTTCACCATTTGAAGAATTAATAAAATATTCTGGGTCAATAAAGTTAGTGACCAAGTTAGAGTTATCGTCTTCTTCTTTTAGATACCAGCCGTATTCTGGAGTAAATGATTCATACCCCACACCAGTCCACACATAAACTATGCCCAACTCATTGTCGTTTTCTTGTACAATGTATGCACTATTAATAGCTGGATCAACTGGCAACAACGATGCAAAGTTATATCTGCCAGCAAAGTAAATGGTTGATCGATATTGCTCTGGAACAATAAGTCCGTAAGCTAGCTCAACATATCCATCATAGTCAACAACTGGATTACCATTATCTCTGACAGAAAGTGGATTAAAAGCAATTGCATCAACCCACACGTTATTTTTTAGAACCTGAATTGTCCAAGTTAGCGGCGTTGTCTGATTTTCAAAACCATAAAAAGGATCGTCAAAGAATGTTCCGTTACTAGAGAATGTTCCAAGGTCTACGTTTCCAACATTGGTCTGCATCTTTACAACTACTCTGTTAGCTGGTACAGAGTTTTTGTATGCCACAAAAGGAGCAGCGTCATCAATATAATATAGACTTCCTACTGGCTTATTAGCAATACCTCGCTCAACACTGTTTTCTTTTCTATACGATGTCCAGTATTTAAAAGAATCATTACGACTAGCCATGTAGTAGCGTGGTCTTTGTGAAGAGTAGATATTTGAAAAAGAGGCATATCCATCTTCGAAATACCTAAGCTTGTTTATTCCAGATCTAGGTCTAAATCTTTTAAAGCAGTCTTCTAGAGAATATAGCAGTCTTTCTTTTTCGTTTGGCTGAACAAAAGCAATTGGCTGGTCGTCATTATCAAGACCTCCGTCAACAACAACGTCAGCATCAGTAGCACCACACCAATATTTAACATCATTGTTGCAGTCATTGGCATCAAATGAATTCTGAATGTATGAATAAACAAAATCATCCGAGGACGACGTGGCTGTTGGGCGATATCTATAATTACCGATAGTTGCAATATTTTCAGCAACATTCATGTTCCACTCTGCAATAACAAGTGATTGACTTTTAATACTTGAAGAAGTTTCTAAATGTTGTTGTAAATCTTGGCTAACAAACATTTAAACCTCTTCCAGCTCTAAACTTATATTCCAAAAGTCGAAATTAGTACTGCCTCGTTTTACAACTTCATAGCTAAACTGATTAAAGAAAACTTCAACAATTTGGCTATATTTATTTAAATTGGCGTACTCTGCGTCCTTATCTTCAAGATCCTTAAAATTAATATGCTTATCGTAAGATAGATACAACCAGAAAGATCCTGTATACCTTTCATACCAGTCTAGCATGTTTACGCCACCAGCACCGCCATCTGCAGTGAATTCTTCAGAGTTTGTTTTAAAATATGGAGACTGTCCACTAGAATCAAAATCTGGATAAAGGTGATATGACCTTGATGGCAACATGTTCCAGCTAGTGCTTACGACAAGCTTATCTGCAATGTGGTAGGACCTCATTCTTCCATTTACCATTCTCTCCTTTGACTCTAGCCTGTCTACTGAAAAACTAATATCTTGTCTATTGTGATCAGACAAAATTATAAACTCGTTAGTGCTATCCTCAAGGTGAGCTGCTGAACCTATTTCATTTCCAAGCGGTACATGGAAAACTTCTCCTGTTTCTGAATCTTCTATAGTTGTTCCAGGATTATTTGCCCATAGCATAGCTTGTGGTCTACCATACCTTTTCCTACCACTCATATATGCTAAATTAGCCATTATAACCATTACCCCTAATTCTGCGGCCTTCGACCTGCTTGATGCTACGCATTACAGTGCTTGCAATTTGTTCTGGGTTAGCATCAGACTTAACATTAACTGCTAAGTTATAATTATACACTGAGTTGCCATCGTATGTTCCATTATTAATTTTCTTAAGATTATCAGCACCAAAGCTGCTTACTGCTGGTCGTCGAACAACAAACTCTCCAGGAGTTAGCATGGCTGGTACTGTATCAGAACCCAAGGAACTAAACAAGCCTCCACTTGCCTTGTAAGGAATCAAACCACCCATCCTGTATCCACGAATCATTCCGCCAGAACTCTTATTCTTACCCCTAAATGTTAGATTGCTAATTAGTTTTTCAAAAATATTAAGTGCCTCTGTGATAGAGTCTACGAATCTCCAGCCAGCTGCTGCAGCCAAATCTACCCTGTTCTGAATTCTATCCCACTCATCTCTTGTTTTGCCAAGAACAACCAATGCTGCTATCCTGTCATCCCTTTCAATCTCAGCCAATCTCATTCGCTCTTCAGCTGGTCTAATAGTTTGCTGCTCAATATTAAATATTGACTCTTCAAGATTAGCTATCAAAACCTCTAGCTCACTCTTTGTTAGGCCAGAAGATGACCTTAGACTTTCTATTTCTGCCCTTTGAGATCTTTCCAGCATAGTTCTCTGTGCTGATAGTGCATCCTCTTGTCCTCTTGCTTGCATCTGCTGTGCAGCCTTAGCAGCAGCTGAAATATCACCCTTAGATAGTGCATCTGCAAGATCAAGCTGTCTTTCTTGTGATGCAGCAATTTGGTCATTTACCTCTCTTACCCTATCTAATGCCTCAAAACGCTTATCGTATACCCGATTGATCTTATCTTCCTGCATTCCAATTTCTTCTAAAGCAGCATTATATCCGTCAAGTTCATATTGAATATTTGCAATTTCTCGTTCTGCAGTCTGTACAAGGTCTTCGTCTGGTGTAATCTTCATCCTAAAGTTAAGACTAATCTCATTTTCTAAAGCGGTAAATGCTGAAGAAACATCAGACATACCCTGGCTAAACAAGTCTTGCTGTCCAGAGAAGGTAAGTCTCTTAATCATAAGCTCTAGCTTTGCTTCTTTGTTAGCATTATCTAAAGCTTTCTCCAGGGCCTTCTTATCAATACCTGGCTTAAGATAAAGCTTCATTAAGTCTTTATTGGAAAGAATAGCCGAAATCTGTGCATCAGAATACTTCTTTTGCTCCCTAGTAAGTTTCTTTACTGCCTTAAGCTGTTCAGCAAATTCCTTATTAGCATCACGCACAGCTTCAGAAATTCTTTGCTGCTCACTGATTTCCTGATATTCTTCCTGAGCCTTATTTAGCTCTCTTT
>Ga0255765_1003695_pt1 | contig 16063 bp, 10 predicted proteins | sample 041ome_8_FD_179965 | JGI IMG/M metagenome (GOLD analysis project Ga0255765, IMG submission 179965) | Coastal salt marsh microbial communities from the Groves Creek Marsh, Skidaway Island, Georgia - 041407BS metaG (version 2) | ecosystem: Environmental > Aquatic > Marine > Intertidal zone > Salt...
TATCTGTCTTTTCTCCTCGATCTTCTAAAATTGCCTCATTTTTCGCGCGATATATATCACACACAAAGAACACATTTACACTCAAACAAACGAGCAAACAAACGCGCGAGTGTTTGGTCAACTGCCCCTCGGTGTTGTTGTTGTATTAGAGCGTGTTTTTGAGCGCCTAGTAAACGCAGAAGAGTTTAGGGAAAAGGTCACCTTTTCCTCGGGGTAACGGCAACTTCCAATCTCTCTCTCGTTCTGATTAAAAGAAGAAGAACACAAGAAGAGTAAACAACGCGATGACGACGATTAAAAGGAGGATTTCATCGATGATGTTTTTGGCGTTTGTGATGTTCTCCGTTTTTATCGTTGGTCTCGCGCAAGGAAGAGTTCTTCCAACTCCTCTTAAAAGCGAAGAAGGTGAAGAAGAGCTTTCAGGAGTCACAGTAGTAGCGCGGGATGAAAACGTTGATGATGATGATCATCGTCCGATGATATATTCGTCGTCTCTGACTTTGTCGTCTTCGTCTTTGATTGAGTTATCCGCGTGCGAGTGTTACTTTGCGGCGTACGAGAAGCGCGACGCGGCGAAGAGGAACGCGGAGAACGCCGTCGGCGTCGGGTTGCGATGCGATAAGGAAGGGTATTTTATCGTCGGGTTTGAAAATGCCGGGCAATACGCTGGTGGTGCGAAAGAGAACAGGTACGTGCCGCTGTCGAGAGCGAGGTGCTGTCGACCGTGCGCGTCGAGTAAAGCGTCTGACGACGAGGACGAGGACGGAGAGACGGCGCTCGAGAGGATGAAAGAGGATGCGGATTTACGGAAACTTTTGAACGAAGACGGGACGGACGTGAGAGTTTTGAGCGAGAATTGCGAGAGAGGGAGTCTAGAGAGCAGTACTGCTGGAGGTGGTAGCAGCAGCAGCAGCGGCAGTGATATCGCCGACGAGAGTAGTGGTTTAGCGTCTTCTTCGAATCCCATCTCGGCTTTGTCGAACAACGAAGCCAAGTGTCCTTCTGGATATTTCGCAACGGCGTTCGAGCACGCCGCAGAGGCCAATCCAGCGTCCACCGCGGACATTGGCGACGATTTATTCTTCCCGACTGGCGCACAAACGTGCTGCAAACCGACGATTTTGAAGACGGACGATACGAAGTTTTTGTTGCAATCGTGCGCGTGCGGAAAGAACACGGATAGCAGCGATGCGTCCGACAACGACACGAACGACGACGAAAACAAAAATAAAGGCGATTCGACCACCAGTTCTGTCGTCACGTGTCCGAAGAACAAATTCTTGAGAATGTTTGACCACGCCATCGAGGCCTCGGGGTCGGGTAAATCGAACTTTGCCAAACCAGAAATGGTTGTCACGTCGCCGTTTGAATGCTGCTCCATGTGCATCAACCCAACGAATGGCGACAGCGAGCAACCGGATTGCGGGAAACACGGCACGAGCGTCTTGAAAGATTACGGCGCGTACGGATGCGCCTGCGAGGAAGGGTACTTTGGCGAATCGTGCGAATTAATCTCGGACGAGGACGGCGGTTTGGCCATGGAAGATCTCTTTAGAGACCCGAGCTTGGCGGTGAGTTTGATATTAATCGGAGTCATTTTCGGATGTTTCGCGAGAAATGGGATACTCGCTCGTCACCAACGGTTTCGACGGTTGAACGATGCGTTACTCCACCCGTTGATGTTGAACGGCGAACACCAACAACAACGAAGACCGAACGATTGGGATTTCGAAGCGAGCGATTTGAGCACGTCGGACGATGACGACGACGACGAAGACGAAGACGGAAGCGACAACGACACGGAATCCGACGACAATAATAATAGTAATAATAACGAAGAAGGTGACGAAGAAAACGGAGAAAATACCGTTCGCCCGGAAGATGGCCCGCGAACCGCTCGACGGAAAAAACGTAACCAAAAGAAAAAGAAACGCCCGGTAGATCAAGGATTGATATCAGCCTCCGATGACGGCGAAGATGAAGAAGAAGAAGAAGAAGAAGAAGAAGAAGTTTTTCTCGAAGCGAACGACGACAACAACGTCACGACGACAACAACGCCAATCGCAACAGCATCAGCAGGAACAGCCGCCGCCGATCTCGAAGACCCCCACGCTTCTCTCATTCGCAAAGCCAAGGGTAAAAAATTCTCCGAGTGCGCCTTGTGCTTAGACGCTCCCGTCCAAGCGGTACTCATCCCGTGCGGCCACGCGTGCACGTGCAGAAAGTGCTGCAGACGCTTACGCCGGTGCCCGATATGCAGAGTCGTGATTGAACGACGGCAGAAGTTATATCTCGGCGGCTCCTAAAAAAAATGTACCAACAACATCGTGAATACGTTTAGAAAGCGTATGAGGGAAAAGCGAGTTCAGCGACGCGCGATGAACAATCGCCGTTTGTACAACAACAATTTTACACTAACAATTATATCATCACCGCTTATTCCTTCTTGTTATATCATTATTATTATCATTAAATCTGCTAAATATACGTAGTATTATACGCGTTCGCTATCTCGACATTTCTCTCTCTGTTTCTCCCTCTCTCTCGCTAAAAATCACACATCAATCCGCTCTCTTTCCGCTACATCCCACCAGACCCACCCCCGTTGCTATACTGTTTCAAAACCACTTGGCTGATCATCCTCGTCGCGTCCACGTACCGTTCCGTGCACTGTTCCAAGCATTTCCTCTCGTACGAACTCAACGACGACGACGGTTTCGAGACGCACAATTTGAAGCATTTTTCCCGAACTGTCGTGAAGAACTCTTGCGCGTACGCGTTCGCCAGTTCCGCTTGGACTTGGTGCATGACTTCCTCCGGTTGAGGTTGCGACATTCTTGTTTTTATTCTTATTCTTCGTGTGGTATTCGTCTCCAACGCAACAGTCGTCGTGTAAAGTGATGTTTCTCTGCCCTTCTTTCTCCACGCTTCAAAGAGTTAGGGTTGAACACCCTAAATTAAAAGTCGTTCCATTTTCGCCTGAAATTTCTTCCCCAGAACTGCCTTTTTAAAGCGCGCGCTGCAACGTTTCACCCGTACTCGCGCTCTCGACGCTCGACCGAGTAAAGACAACAAAGAAGATATGACTCGCGCGACGCTTCCTGGGATTGTTCCCGTTGAAAACGATGATGAGAATACTAAGAAGAAGAACAACAAAAAGAACAACAAAAGAAAGATGAAAACCAAAATCGCCGCCAAAATCATCGACGAGGAGCTCCACAACCTCAAGAAGAAGTACTACGCGTCCGCCTCCGGACGCTCCTTAAAAGAGACGATATCTTCGAAAAAAGATACCATCAGCGACAAGAAAACGAGAGGAAAATTCGAACGCGCGATGGAGTTGGACGAAAGCGCAGCTTTGGAGAACGCGAGACGAGAACGATACCTCTCGATGGAACCGTCGGGTGTTTTAGAGGCGGAAACGGAGAAAGGCGAACGGACGTGGCGGTTTCAACAGAGCGAGATTATCGCGCACGTGGATGTGAACGCGAAGAAGAAAGCGTTTGATTTACGTTTGGAAGGGTCTGGCCCGTATAGGTCTGTTGATTTTTCGCCGAACGGGCAACATTTGGTCATCGGCGGGAGCGGCGACGGCGGGCACGTGGCGAACGTGGAGTGGAACAAGCATAAACTGTTGAGCGAGATTTATTTGGACGAGAACAAGGACGATGAGAATATGAGAGAGGTAGGGGTAATACCTGCGGTGAAATGCGTGAAGTATTTACACAACACGGAGTTTTTCGCGGTGGCGCAGACGAAATACACGTACATTTACGATAAGAGAGGGTTGGAGATTCACCGGTTGGATAAACACAGAGACGTGTTCGCGATGGATTTTCTGCCGAAACATTTTTTGTTGACGACGGTTGGGAGGGAAGGCATCGTTCGGTGGCAAGATACCACGCACGGGGAGATTGTCGCCGAACACAGAACAAAGTTAGGGAAGTGCTCGGTTCTGAGACGATCGGAGTATAACGCGGTGACGCATTTAGGGCATTCCAACGGCACCGTGACGTTGTGGTCGCCGAATCAAGGTCAAGCTTTGGTGAAAATGTTGTGTCATCGAGGACGAGTGAACGCGTTAGCGCTCGACCAAAGCGGTCGGTACATGGCTACGACTGGGTTAGATTGTCAAATTAAAGTTTGGGATTTACGTAAATACCAAGAGTTGCACGCGTATTACGCGCCGACTGAGGTGAAAGCGATGGATATCTCCCAACGAGGCATGTTGGCGATTTCGTACGGCTCGAGAGTGCAAATATGGAACGAAGCTTTGACGACGAAGGCGAAATCGCCGTATTTAAACCATCAATTTGTGAACGGGAGTAAAGTGTTCGACGTGAAGTTCTGCCCGTACGAGGACGTGTTAGCCGTTGGACACTCCAAAGGCGTCACGAACATTCTCGTCCCGGGGTCCGGCGAACCGAACTACGACACGTTCGTCGCCAACCCGTTTGAAACCAAAAACCAACGACGAGAGATGGAAGTCGCGAAGTTATTGGATAAGCTCCCCTCAGAAATGATTCAGCTCGATCCAAACGCTATCGGCCAATTGAGAGACGTCCCGAAAGAGGTACAAAAAGAACGCCGCGAAGCCGCTTTGCGCGCGGAAATGGAAGCCAAAATGAAACAACGAGAAAAGAACGAATCCAAGACGAAAATGAAAGGTAAAAACAGAGCGAGCAAACGCTACCGAAAGAAGCAAATCAACGTCATCGACGACAAAATGATGGCCAAATTAGAAGCAAAGAAAGCGAGGGAGGAAGGGTACAAGAAACGCGCCAACGAACAAGGTCGGGCGAAACCGGGCGTTCGAGCCGGAGCGGCTTCGGACGCGCCGAGGAAACCGGACGACGCGCCGGACGCGTTGCGTCGGTTTTATAAGTAGTAAAAGTAGCAGCAAGAGTAAGAGTAAAAGTAAATTGTAGCACATGCTCGTAGAATAATACTGTAACAGTACTCTTCAAAAGGTCACCTAAAAATTGCTTTTCACCTACCAATTGGTCATTAATTGCTCACACTACTCAGTCACGTAAAAGTCTCAAGCTTCGACCCCCACAAAACGCGCTGAACAAAAGAGACAAAAAGCGAGGAGCACGTGTTACTCCCATCATCCAAACCCACTTTTTGCGGCGAAAGCGTCGGTTTTATGATCCCTTACGACCCCGGGAAAGATGAATTGAATAGGGGAAAATCAACAAATTCAAATTGGTGGCATAAGTGCGTTCGATTTATAAAGAGCATCAACGACTTCGAGGAGCAACCAGAGGAGCACTCGCGAGTGGGTTCAAAGAACGATCACGTGTTAACGTACGACCCGTCCGTTTCGGAACATTTCCACGCGCTCAAAATCCTTGGTCGGACGATTACTTTCGTCAAGAATGTGAGTTTGCTCTTAGCGGTGGTCGTTCTGGCGACGCTGGCGGTGACGCGGACGAACATCGTGATCGTGACGGAAACGGAACCTTCGTTTGAAAGATACGAGTACTTGAGATCAAATTCTGAACGGTATTTACAACTTACGTGCGCGACACAAAACGACACTTTGACGTTGGGGAGTTTCACGGAGGGGATTTTTGAACAGAGCGACGCGTGCGAGTGGCTATACGCCAACGCGGCGAAGACGTACCAATCTGCGAGAGACGTTGGATTCTTAACGGTGAACGCTCGCGATGGTTTTTTGGTCCGGAAAGGGAAGTGGCGGGACGTGAACGCGTGCGCGATGATTGGACAGGGAGAGGCGTGCGAAGCCGCGGTTGAAATGTGTGCGGTCGGGAAGCGATTGCTGACGAATACGATGACGGATTTCCACGCCAGTTTGTTCCCGCTCAATCGCCTGGCGGAGGAGGAGTTTTTGAATTCCGTAATCAAAGCGCAGCTGAACGCGAGCGTGACGGCAAATTTGGCGAGCATTCGAGCCCCGACGCAGATGTTGAATTTGTGGGCGAACAATAACATCCCGAGATTAGGCGCGTTTATGCAGATGCATAAAAACGCGATTCAAGCGATGCGAGTGAAGTCAGGGCAAGACGCGCCGCTGACGAGCGTGTTTGAGAAAGAGTGCGCAAGAGTGACGTCGACGAGCGATCCTTGCGTGGCTGCGGATTTAGGCAACGGCGTGTGCGATAAGAAGTGCAACATGGCGGAATGTTTATTCGATGGTGGCGATTGTTTCATCGCGGACGAAAGCATTTGGCCGACGAAACAAACGTTCACGACGGACGCGAATACCGATCCGATTGAGGAGAAAGAGTCATACATGTCCTACAGCGCGTTTGCGGCGAAAGTGAGCAGTTTAAACGAAAAGTACGACGAGTCAACCGTCAACGCGGCGTTTAATCCTTCGAACGCGGACGGGTGGGACGTTCGTTACGTGCCGGTAATTTCCGCTCCTGCGAATTTACACGCAAGCTTCGATACCGCTTCGGTGTTTTCGGTTCTAGGATCCGAATCGCGCCGATTCAATTATTGCGGTAACCCGGCGGAGTGGTCGAACGTGAAAGTTGTCGAACGAGACCCTTCGCGCCAAATGAGCCAAGCGCAATTTGCGGTCGCGTTTGCCGCCGTCGAACAGTATTTCAACTTTCCGCACGTTGTCGCCAACGCGAGCGTGACTAAACCGGAGAGAAGCGGGGAGTGGAAATTGCCGCTCTTGTTGAACTATTTAGCCGCGTGTGACTTGGAAATTCGGACCATGAGTCTTAAAATGTTCACTTCGTTAAACTCAACGGAGACGAAAATCTGGTCGCAATGGATCGAACAAGTCGGCACAGCGCTCGAACGCGCGTGCGGCGACGTCAACGAACACTGGCGCAAAACCGAAAAGCTTACAGAACTGTGCGAGGATTTGTCCTTTTGGAAATTTTCTTCCTCTTTGAGCATAAATACCTTCATCATGTATTACTTCTTCGAGGTTTCGTATTTCGCCGAGTCGGCGATTGAGAACTCGGGCTCGTTGTACATGATGGGCCTGGATCTTGGATTGAAAAAGAACGAGACGCACGGATGGGCGGTGTATCCCTTCACGTCGTACGAGAAATACTTTGAGTACGCGAACGTGTTGTCGTGCACGTATTCGGAAGACCAAAAACCAAGTCTCGGAATGTTTATAACGGTTCTTTTAGGTCTGTACGGTGGAATCAGCGTATTCGCGCAAAGCGTAGGCGTTGCGACGTACAACGCGATGCGTGTATTAATCTTAAGAAAGAGCAACCGTCATCATCATCAAAGTGGTACCTTATTACCTCCAGTCAAGTAGAGTAATGTGATGATTGATGATATTTAGTATTTATCATGCGAACGCGAAAGTGTTGTCGTCGTAGTAGTTAGTTACATTTCTAAATGTAGTCGTAGAAAAGTGTGCTCTAACTAAAATTTACGCTTCCTCCCACTCTTCCTCTTCTTCTTCCTCCTCCTTCTCCCCGGCTGCCGGTTTCATCTCCACGTCTCCACCTTCTTGTCGCGCCGCCGCCACTAACTCTTCCTCTTTCTCGCGCTCGTCTTCTACTTTCGCCTTTGCTTGTTCGGTCGTATCTCTTTGCTGCGCTTGCAACGCCGCCAATAACGCCTTCGCGTATTGCTCTTGCACCGCATCCGTCGTCTCTTCCTTTTCGGCGGCATCCGCGCCTTCAATTTTCCGTTTCTTTGCATCTTTACCTTGTTCGTCCACTTGCAACTCTCTCGTGATCCATTCCGGCATTTCTTTTTTCTCTTGACCGTCGTCTCCACCACGATTCGTCGTTTTGTCGCCGTTCTCGCCGCCGATTTGAATCTCAAACGTCGTCTCTTCCAATCTCTGCTCAAACGCTTGCGTCCCTCGAGCGACGCCGATGGACCCCCAATACCCTTGACCACCAGCTTGTCCCATCGCGGCGGCTTCTCTCGCTTCTTTCGACCGTTTTTTCGCGACCACGTACTCTTGCAACGTCCCGAACGACGGCGCAGGATACCGCAGACACTTGGCGATTTGGCGTTCAATGCCGGCGATTTGATCGGAAAATTTCTTCATTCTCAATTTCAACGCTTGTTTCGATTCTTTCGCGATGCCTCCACTCGATGCGTTTGCTTGGTCGTCGTTCCCATCCTCCTCATCATCGTTCTCTTCCCCTTCTCTCACGACGTCTGTCCCGCAAGTATCGCACACAAACCCGCCTCGTTTCACATCGAACAACCTCGCGGTATCTAAAGCGCTAAACCGCTTCCCGCACTCCTCTTTGTTCTTACACGCGTACGACTCTTCAAACGTCCCACCGGCGAGTAACCGCTCGAGCTCTGCTTTCACCCCTTTCAAGCCAAACCTCAAAGTATCCACGATCCGACTGTACTCCAAGCAGCACCAACTCGCGGTTTTCTTCTCCACCGCTTCGCTCGCTTCTCGTTCGCTCATACCTGCTCGTTCCACCAATCTTTGCTCTTTCAAAGCTTGTCTTTCTTTCACGTGCGATCGTTTTAAAACGCGCAGAGTTTCCAAGTGTCTGAGTACTCGTCGCAGTTGTTTCGGATTGAGCTTTAACGCGGCGGCTAAATCGTCCTCGCGGATCCACTGGCGTCGGGTGAGCGCGTCGACGACGATCTCGACCAAACCCGGGAACTCTTGTTGCGTTCGTCCAAAGTGCGACGATGGTCTTCCTAAACCGCCGCCGGCTTTCGCGTGTTGCTTGGCGCTGTCAAAGTCGCGTTGCGACGCTTTTTTCCGTTCCAAGGCGTAGGTTTGTTTGTATATCGCGCGCGCCGCCAGGCGGGCGAGTTTTCGGTACTCGGACATGTCGTCGTCGTTGTTTTACGACCGCAAAGTTTGTGGTTCTGAGGCACGATCGGACCAACGTGCGCTCGCGTCCGAGGACAGAGAAAACGTCTTTTTTTCAAAGTCAATGGAAAAAAATCGTTCAAAGAAGAACACGCAACGCTCCGGGGCGCAGAAGAGGAAGACGAAGAAGGAGAAAGAAGCGGCCGTGATGGAGGCCGTGAAGGAGGCTGTTGCAGAAATGGAGAGGATAAAGCTTGGACCGACCAAGATATGGACGGGATTGGTGTTGCATCACAAGGATGTGTTTGTCTCGCATGTGCTTCCGAAATTGAACGATACAGATCGGTGTTTCTTTTCACTGGTGAATACAGAGAGTCTGGGTGTGCTTGCGTACGCCGGGGTAAATGTATCGGAATTACGTTGGGTTCTTTACGAATTTACATCCATTTCGACGCTGGAATTCGCGTGGAATCACTGGCCCTGGGGAAACATAGATAACGGTGGAGACGTGATGGATCAAGCCTGGTTTTGCGCGGAAGTTGCTGGAACGAATAAACTCGAGTTTCTCAAGTGGGCCAGAGAAGCGAAACATTGCGAGTGGGATGAAAAGACGATTAATACGGCAGCACGTAAAGGTAATCTCGAGATGTTAAAGTACTGCTTCTCTAATGATTGCCCGTGTGATGAAAAAGAGTCGTGTTGTCGAGCTGCTATTGGAGGACACCTCGACTGTCTTCGGTTTCTTTTCGACAAAGTGGAACCTTCGCGAAAGACGGAAAAAGAAGCGGCAGTAGAAGCGGCAGGATGGGGGAACACAGACATCTTGAAATATTTCGTCGAAGAAAGAAACATATCTAATGAGGGAAAGATCATCTGCGTCGGAACCGCTGCAAGGTATGGCCGACTCGATTGCCTCAAATACTTAGTCGAAGAGGCGAAAGTGCCCCTCAACCACTGGCTATCCGTCGGGCAGGCTCGTTACCACGAGCACTCCGAGTGCGTAAACTACTTGCTCGAAAAAGGGTGTCCGGAACCAACGGACGAAGAATACGCTTGGCTTGTTGAATTCAAGTCCGAACAACAGAACCGCGGCGGCTGAGAAAATATATGCTCTCGATTGATCGATAGAAGACTCTCGCTCTTTCGCTTTCCATTTTTCTCTCCTTTTTCCCTCCTTCTGGCTTTCAAAAGTCTCCATTGTAAAGCATAATATATACAAGCAAACGCACGCAGTATAAACACGTTTCATTAAAAGATGGGCGCGTCGACGAATAACAAACCCAAGCGTAAGTCGAACCGTCGTTTTGTGAGGTCTTTCCCTCCTCGACGCTTTTAAATCGTCTCTCTTTCGTCCGTTCAATTTGGAAAAGATGTCAACGCTTTTCCGGTCCATTTTTGCCCGTTTTTTATATTAATATTCCTTCTCTCCTTCTTTTCGATAAACACAGACACGAAATGTTCGCAGCAAGAAATGTACGCGATGCGTCCAACGCTCACCCCATCGTACTCGAGCGTGTTGCTCTTACTCGCGTCGCTTTTTTGCATCAGTTTTGGCTTCATCGCGTACGAAAATGCAAAGGAAATCGTACAACTGGAGGCGAGGTACGACGAAGCGTGCAAAAAGGATGGATTTTTTACCTCGTCTTTATCGTCATCCGTGGAGAGTTTAAGCGAGGAGGAGTTGATGCACTCGACGGGGACTGGAACCACGTGCACGGTATCGCTGGGCGTCGCGCCGGAATACATTAAAGCTCCGATTTATATCTATTACGGGATATCGTCGATGTACCAAAACCATCGAAGGTTCGTGCGATCGCGATCGAACGAGCAGTTGATGGGACAAACGGAAAGTGGAAGTGATATGTGCGATCCGAAGAATACCGTCGATGGGGAGAAGATGAATCCGTGCGGTTTAGCGGCGTGGTCTACTTTTAACGATACGTTCGCGGTAAACGTAGACGGTCAACCGAGAGCGGTTTCCGATAAAGATATCAGTTGGAAAGGCGATCGGGAGTTTAAGTTTGCAAATTATTTGCCGACGAGAGTGAACGACGATCCCGCGACACGAGGTGGAAAAGAGATTGAAGGCACCGTGCAAGAGGACGAACATTTCATCGTCTGGATGCGAACGGCGTCGACGAAGACGTTTCGAAAATTATGGGGAGTCATCGAGACGGATATCGAGAAAGGGCAGGAAATTACCGTGGACGTGACGAATTTGTACAACTCGTACGCGTTTGGTGGTGAGAAGAGAGTGTATTTTAGCACGACGACGTGGTTAGGAGGTAGGAATCACGCGTTTGCGTTGTATAACATTGTCGTTGGGTTTTTGCTGTTAATCTCGAGCGTCTTACTAGGTATTTTGGGGGTAGTATTTCGCGAGAAGAAATTGCCCGAGAAGAGGCTTTGAGGAGAGAGAGAGAATAAAGACTGAGATGAGAGGTGATGTTATCGGATATAGACGCCCGTAAAATCTTTTGTATTGAATGTGTCTGTGTGTATATCGTATATATATATTCTTCTATTAGTCTATTATCTTTCTATTATTAACGTCGTCTCCTTCCTCTTTTGATCGGATCGACGAGCGCCAAAGCGGTTGTACCTTCTCGAACACCACCCCTCGCAGTTGGCAAGTTCTCAACGTCCGAATCTTCTCTCGCGACGCCGAAGAAGGACGTCACGTTCTTTTGCTTCAAACTGTTACTCTTCGATGACGTCGTCGCCGTCGTCGTCGTCGTCGTACCGGTGGTGTTCGTACTTCTCGATTTTAATCCAACCGCCGGCGACGGAGGTACAACGAATCTCGACTCGGGCGCCGGTAATGCCAACTTTTTCTGTTTTTTCACCGCCGAGTCGGGTTCGAACTCGTCCGAGTCGTAGAGTTCGTCCACGATGATCGCTTGACCCGTCGCTTTCCTCTTCGGCATCGCTCTCGACGGATTTTCCATCTTCAGCGTCGTTTGTTTCAACGTCTTTTGCTTCTTCAAATTACCACCACCAAAGGCATCGGTGACTTTCGCGTTCGAGGCAGTCGTCGTCGTCGTAGTTGCTGTAGCCGCGGGACGTTTGTTCGCACCCGTTGTCGTCGCGTTGTTTCTCGAGCGATCGTGATGATGATACTCGGATTTTGATGCTTTACCACCGTTCGCTTGCGCTTTTAAATACGCTCTGGGCAAGTGCGAGCAATCGCCAATTCTAGGCGGCCCACCAACCTCTAACGGTTTACCGCTCGCGCGTCTACCAACCACCGTGTACAAAGTAGATGGATACACCGCGGTAATTTGCAACAGTGCACTTTCGCTCGATCGATCGTCCATCCAATCGAAACCTCTTTTCGCGCATACGCTTTTGCACGCGAGCAAACAGAGGTCGGTGAGGAGGTATAAAGCGTCCGTCTTCCCGTCCGCATCTTCGGCATCCTCGCAGGTTTTGACACCTCGGATGAGTTTCAACGTCGATGCGACTAACGAGTTCAACGCAATCATCTTTTCGGCTTTGCGATCCACCGGCGGCCACAACGCGTGGACGGCGTGCTCGAAAACGCCTTCGGAAAATCGAAGGTCCTTCGCGGTCAACGCGTCGAATTCTCCGTCTTCGTCTTTCGCGCTCGTGACACCAAATTGAACTCGAGAGAGCAAATGAATCAAATACACCAAAGTGTACTCCGGCGACCTCGTAAAGGCGAACGACTTTTTCGATTTGGTCGTTTCCGGGTCTTTCGAGGACTCCACCGCCTCTCTGTTGAACAGTTCAAATTTGTTTCTTTGCGTTTTCGTGGCGAACACTTCCCAGGCGGTCGAGGCGACATCTCTCACGGATCGCGAATACGCGTTGCCAGTCAAGCACGCGACGATAGCGTGCCATCGAACGCCTAATGAAGACATTTTCCGTTTCGAGTATTTTGAAATTTTACTCACAAACGCCAGTTTCGTTTCGTCGTCGTCGTCGTTGTCGCAGAGAAATTTCGCGACGGCGTAAAAAGCGGTCTGATCGATCACTTTTTCGCTCACAGATCCTCCCGAGGCAATTTTCGGGATAGCTAAAGCGGTGGCGCGTAAAACTTCGTCGTTCTCCGAAGATTCAAGAATTTGAACGAACGCGTCTACGGCGCGTTTCTTGAATTGTTTCACCTTCGCGAGAAGAGCGGCGCCGGTCGTGGAAGATTTCGACGACAAAGAGACGGATTTCATCATCTCAAACGTGGCGAAGTTTCGCAAGCACTTGATCGCTTCGACGCGACAGAAATCGTCGTTCGACTCGTTTTCGACCAAAGAAAACAACGCGTTCTCAACCGCGTCCAGGTTTTTGAACACCAACGCGGGCGGCATCGCGGACGCCGCGGCGAGCAAGTTTGGCATCTCGGCGTCTCGACCGTCCGCTAAGGCGTCGAGTAAATTGGAGAAGCACGACTCGAGCGCGTCCACGTTTGCATCGTTGGCTTTCTTTTGTCCCGATCCGGATGATGACGCTAACTGAACGAGTGATCTCGCGGCTAATTTCGATCGCGTCCATCCGCTCGCGCCTTGCTCCACCGTATTTACCAGCAAGTCCCTCAAATGTGAAGTCTCTTTGACCGAGGCTAAACTGTGGCCTCCACAAACAGAAAACAAGCGCGTGAATTCAGTCACCACGTCGTCAACCAAAGGCGGGACTTCTGCGTTTTCAGATAACGCTTTCAAGAACAAATCACCGCACGAGTTAAAGATTGACGGATTGGCTTCCGCGAGCATCATGGCGTGGTCCATCGCGAACATCGCCACGCGCCTGTTGTTCTCGTCGATTTCGTTCCTCTTCGTCGGTTTCTTCCCGTTCTTCAGCGCCATTTTTAAGGTGCATCTCGCGTGATCGCCGTCAAACGGGCTCGGGTCAATTTTTGCAATCATAGCTTCCAAGAGCTGAAACGCGCCGTGCTTCTCGCCTAAGCGTTTCTTGGCGTCCTCCGCGGCGAGCCGAGCGTCCTTTTGCGAGGTGTTCAAATTCGCGAGCGTGATCAACGACTTGAAAAACTTTTGGTCCTTCACTTGTTCGATGCCTGTTTCTAACAGCTTGAGGGATTTCTCTTCGTTTCGGAAGTTTTTGGAGAAGAATACGCGCGCTTCCGATAATTGCTTCTCTGAGTTCTTCGGGGAGGTCTTTCCCTTGGCGAGCTCGCGAGCGTCCATGTATTCCTTGAAGTCTTTTCTCGCGATCTCGCGACGGTACAAGAACATCTTCAAACAATCTCTGACGCGCGGTTCAACGTAATTGATGATGGTCGTTTCTTTACCACCATCTTCGACGTCGACGACGTCCTCGGCACTTTTAGCCAAAGCGCTTCCGCTCGTCATCAACGCGCGCAACCAAAACGTCGTTCGAGCGTCAGCCGGGAAGCTCGCCGGGAACAAGTTCGCCAAAGCCGGTTCGACGACGTGCATGGCAATGTCCGGCACGACGATGCCTTTTAAAATCGTCCCCGGAATCCAATCGAATCGTTCGCTATCTTCCTCGCCTCCGGTTCGCAAAGTCTCCGCTTTCTTCATGCATCGCAAAGCGTAGTTCCTGTAACATTTGACCATACCGTCAACCACAGCTTTACGAACGGTTGGTCTCCTGTCTCGCAAAGCGCGCTCGCCGCTTTCTTTGACGGCTTTTAATTGTACCGCTCTTCGATCGGTTTCGCGCGAGTAAATTTCAAACAAAACTTCCGTCGCTTTCAATCGCACGTGTTCGTCGGGATCTTTGCAGCGTTGGCGCAAGTGCTCAAAGACTTGAACCGCGGCGGCGTTGGTTTCACCGGAAGGTTTTGGCGACAAGCGCGAAATGGTGTTGCTGTTGTCCGACGTCTTTTTCGTCCCATCGGAAGATGATTGCGACGACGGGAGCGTTTCGTTGGTGACGGTGGTTTTTTCGGCGTCTTCTCCGACGCTGCCGTTGTTCAAAAAGTTCAACGCCCAGTTGCAGCAAAACACGCGAACGGCTCTTTCCTTGTCCGAAAAGCGTTCGCAGAACATCTTCAACACGTGCGGGTATTCGTCCGCGATGCATCCGAACGAGTTGCCGTTGTTCGCGATGCGTATCGTGCTGCTCCTCGCGCGCAAGACTCGGCCGAGCAACGCGCACGCCTTTAACCTTTGCGCGACTTCTTCCGATCGGGCTTCTTCGTGCAGTTCTGGCCACAAGGTGCTCAAAACCGCCGCATCGACCGACGCTAACGCTTCTAAAATAGCCGCGTGCTTTTTCGAGAGATTAAACAACGCGTGGTTTTTCGGCACTAAATTTCTGATCGATTTGACGAGAAACTTTTGCGTCGGGACGTGTAAAGAGGTGGAGCAGGAAACGACCAACGCCGAGCTCAACGCGTGCGCGGATGGATTTTGCGACTTTTTCGGTTCCACCAACCTGGAAAGCGTTTGCTCTAAAATCTCCGGAAGTAACGGCGAGTGTTCTAACACTTCGTCGTGGAACAAACTTTTATTATAATTCGCGTTGCCCGTGTTGTTTCCATCCGTCACCGTCGTATCCTCCGCCGCCTCTTCAATCATCGTGTTCAGAACTCTCGCGACGTTTTCGCCTATAATCGGTTCTGTTTTCGCCGTCGTCGCGTCGAATAACGTCTCAAACAAATCTTTGGCCAATTCCACCGACGTCGATTTATCCTCCAAATCGAGTACCGGCACGCACAAGCCGTACTGCGCGATGTTTCGTAACAACCGCTCGGATTGTTCGAACAAGATTCGCTTCCTTTCTAAATTCGGAGGAGGATTCGCCGGGTCGGCTTTCGTCTTCTTCTTCGTGCTCTTCTTTGAATTCTTCTTCTTTAACTTCTTTCCGTCTTCTTCTTCCTCCTCTTTTTCTTCTTTCTCTCCCTCGTCGTCTTCGTCCTCGTCGTCCTCGTTCTCGTCGTCCTCGTCCTCATCATCGTGGTCTTTCTTCCTCCTCGACGACGACGACGACGCGTACTTCAACCACCCCAAAGTTTGATTAAAGTTCTCGTACACCGCTCTTAAAGTCTCCTCTTTCTCGTACGGTTGTTCCGGCGCGAAGATCCGAAACACTTCCGAAGCGCACGCCGACGCGTACGCGACGACGAGTGACGATTGGTGTTTCAAAACGTATTGGTGCGTGACCGCGGATGCGAGTTTAGGCATTCGGCCTCCGTCTTCCGATTGGTTGATTTCTCGTAGTTTCATCGCCAACGGCTGTGTGTTCATAATACGAGTAAAACAGAGGGACATTTTTAAAAGGTCAGTTTTGCTCTCACTCCTAAAGGACTGAGATTATGACGAGATACGTTTCGTGCCGCGCGATCGATGTATCGCACTCTCGAATACTACAAAT
>Ga0255765_1003708_pt1 | contig 16006 bp, 9 predicted proteins | sample 041ome_8_FD_179965 | JGI IMG/M metagenome (GOLD analysis project Ga0255765, IMG submission 179965) | Coastal salt marsh microbial communities from the Groves Creek Marsh, Skidaway Island, Georgia - 041407BS metaG (version 2) | ecosystem: Environmental > Aquatic > Marine > Intertidal zone > Salt...
CACGCGACGAGAAACGCGCACTTTGTAAATCTCGCGGGTGAATCCGTCGGTCGCCACGTGTACTTGTCTAAACTCGCCGGAGCGAAGATTGAAAACACGCGACGTAATCGTCCACCACCCGCAGCCGCCGAAGACGACGCGGCAGTCGCCTTCTTCGCCTCTACGCTTGGCGTCGCGGTTAACGTCTTCGTCTTGCCGCTCCAATCGTACATTCGTCCTTGTAAAAACTTAATCGTCGCCATACCAGCCGTGATGCCTAATAAATTACACATCATGACATCCCACACCCACATATCCCACCAACACTCGTTGAAATTCGGCTGCCAATGCTCAAACGTCAGCTCACACAACTCAAACGCGACTGAATACGCCCACAACAATCCCCAGTCGCGAATCGCGATAGCCTTGCCGTACCACCCCAATACGTGTGCCAGCGAAAACACATCAAAGCACGTCTCGTACACGTTCCCAAACATCCCAGACCGATGCCCTGGGACGTAAATTCGGCAATCCGCGCCGTACGTCTTCGTCGGAAGCGGCGCGCCCAAGTCGCTCCAAAAAAAGCGCAACGTCTCCCGCGCCCCCTTTGGCGTCTGAAACAACAAAAACACCAGCGCCAACAGGTACGCGGTGAACATCCCGTGCGCAATCTTCCACACCGCGACGTGTGGCCTCGTCATATGCGTCGCTGGTCCCTGAAGCGCGCTATACGCCGCGTACGAACCCAACGCGCCCGCGACGCCGCGACGCAACCCTATCGCATCCACATCGAATCGCACGCCGCGCGCGCCGTGCGCCGCGGCGTTCGCCTGCGCGCCGTGCGCGGTGGTATCGAACGCATGCGTCACCACGGCGAGCGCGATGGCGCCCACGGCGAGGGCGGTGAGCGTGTGCGGATGTCGAACCACGGCGTGGAACGCCGCGGGGCGTTGACTCACTCGCGCCATCGTTTGCGACGCGGCGACGACGACGACGACGCGGCGACGACGACGCGAGACGCGCGTCTCACGATCGCCAGCGGCGATGCAGGACGGCGGCGGCGACGGCGCGAGGCGATGAATGACGCGCGGATGGACGTAACGGTTCTCATCAGAGACTGCGATTTCGTCATTCATCGACGCGCACCGTCGTCGTCGTCGCGCCGAATCGCCCGCGCGCGCGCGTGACACACGCGCGCGATACTATCGCAGCGTCCACGCGCGCACGCGGCGAACGGAGACGCGCGTAGGCGCGTCGTCGGGGTTGAATTAGAAGGAATATTCATCATGCGCTCCAGCGCCGCGGCGGACGATGGGACGCGTTGGATCTCGTCGACGTCGTCGGCGTGCGCGGCGCTGGCGCTGGCGCTGGCGACGAAGACGTTTGTGCTCGATGCGGACGCGGGCGCGCACGCGACGTCGTTTCATGCGGGCGTGTGCGCGGGAGCGGTCGGGACGGTGGGCGCGTTGGCGTTGGGCGCGCGGCTCGCGTTGGCGGCGAACGCGTGGAAAGCGCGCGAGCGGCGCGTGCGCGATAAGGAGGCACGCGAGGAGTTTCGTGTGCGCGGTGACGCGGACGCTGTGGCGACGACAGCGACGGCGGCGACGACGATGGAGGTTGACGTCGACGCGGAGGACGACGCGGTTGGTCTGACGCCGTACAGCGGTTGGCTCATCGTCGGTAAACCGTGCGCGAGCGCTAAGACGTCACACGCGAATGGAGATAAGCGTTTCGCGAGGTTGTTAGAGGATGGGTCGATGACCCTGGCGAGTGAGCGCGGTGGTGAGGTTCGAGAAACGATTGACGTTCGCGGGTGCGAGGCGTTGCTCGCCGAGTATCCGGGCGTGGCCAAGCCAGAAGAATTACGGTGGCATAAGACGTCACCGATCGTTCTTCGTCACGATTCGCGAGAGCTGTACGATGGTTCGACGTGTGTGTGGTTGTTTGCGTTGTCCTCGCCCGCGAAAGAGGCGTGGTTTGTGGCGATTCGGAAGAGTATCGAGCGCGCGCGGTTGGAGGCACGCGCCGCCGAGGACGTCGGAGCAAAGGAAGAACTCGAACGCGCGCGACATGAGGCGAAGGATTTCGCCTCGTTCACGCGCGCCACGAAAATGTATAGAGATGAATCTGTACGGCGCGACAGTGCGGGCGGTGCGAGCGCGGGTGGCGCTGCAGGTGCGGCTATCAACGCGCTGGGCTCGCGCCTGTTGTTTGACATGTTTCGCGACGAGCGGTGGCAAAAGGAGCAAACGCAAAAGTTGGTGAATAAGATGAACAACGCCCCTGGTACGCCCAAGTTTGTTGGAACGTTCGAAATCACGCACATTGATTTCGGGACGGCGGTACCGCACATCATTAGCGCGCGCGTGCCTTCGTTTAGTTCTTCGAGCGCGCCATGGGATGGCGCGGCGATGCCAGGCCGCGGATACTCACACGCGTTAGAACTCGATGTAGAGTACGTTGGACACGCGACGATGACGGTGCAAACACGCGTGGATTTGTCGAAATACGCGCAGGATCTCGACACGGATAGTACAGATGAATTGACGAGTTTAGCGAGCATCAAAAATATGGCGGCGCGAGAAGCGGCGAAAGTTGTAGCCCAACTTTCGGACACGCTCAGTGCCACGCCGCTGCGATTCACGCTTAATTTGAAAAAGTGCCAAGGTATCATCCGGATGTGGATTCCTCCACCACCGGGTGACAGATTGTGGTGGGGATTGATTGCAGAACCCGACATCGAGCTCGACATCATCCCCGTGCTCGGCGAGTCTGGAATTTCCCACGAAGGCATCGGCGCGCGTGTGTCGCGATTTTTGCGGGATTTGTTCATCGCTGATATCAATTCTCAGTTGCTTCTTCCCAACTGCGTCGCGGAGCCATGGAAAGAGCTCCGACCGTACGTCAACATTCCGGAAATTTCGCTCCGCGAGTCTTTCGAAGACGCTACGGCGAGCAAGCCGTCATCCCCGGACACCGATGTTCAGAAGGCGCCCGTGCTCTCGGCACCGTCCACGCCAGAACGGCGTGCTGCAAACGCGACAGCCAGTGACGATCTCCCGAGCGCGTACACGACGAATTTTTTTCCGACGTCGCCGCCGCCGGAGCAAGTCATGGATGAATCTGCGTCGACGTCGTTCACGGCGTCGCAACCCTCGTCTCCGACGACGACAACAGCCACCACTGACACTGATAATGACGCCGCATTATTTCGAGACCCACCATCGAGCGCGCCTCCGCGCGCGCGCGCATCCGTGAGTGGAAAATCCACATCCTTTTTCGCCGCGGCCGCCGCCAAAGCCAAACAACTCGAACGTTCGATGACGAACGACTTCAAAGACTTCAAATCCGCCGTGAAAGACGCCGGCGTCGCCGGCGGTCTCAAGCACGTCGGTAAAAATATAGAAAAGCTCGCCAAAGACTCCTCGCGGCTGAACCGCGATGAATAATTGCACTCATGTACAGTACAAAGCCGAACCCACCGCTGTAAAGTGAAAGCAAAATTTGAATTTTCACTCGACAGCTCATCCACATTCCGCGCCGCGCTCGGCGTCAATCGCGCGCGCACGCCCCGCGTCTCGCGCACCGGTCGTCATACGCCCACCGCACGTCCCGCGCACCGTCGATCGTCGCGCACACGCGTCGTCGTCGTCGTTACAGTCGTCAAAGTCGTGCGCGTGTTGCGCACCCTTTTCAAACTTTGCTCGCGCTTTAGCCGACGCCATGGCGAAACGCGCCACCGCAAACGGCGCCACCGCGCGCGACGCCACCGAAGACGTCCTACGCACCACCGCTGCGCTCGTCGATGGCGACGAAGACGCGCACCTGGAGTCCTGGCGCGCGTCAAGCGAGGATGATTTGAACGCCCTCGTGCTCGCCTACCGGGACGCCGCGCGCGCGCTCAAATCGTCGCTCGAAGCTCGCGGTGCGTGCGCGCTCGGCGACGACACGGTGGAATACGACGACAGTCTTGGTCGTTTGGCCACGCTCGATGGCTCTGGCGCCAACGCCGACGCGGCGAGCGCTGATGTTAACGAAGAGGAACTCGGCAACGTGGACGACATAGACCCGCGCGAGTGGCGCGTGCCTCCGCAGTGTATTCCCGTCCACGCCAACGTCACAACGTACGATTGGCGACGCATGTACGAACACGAGCAGTTTGATGTCATCATGATGGATCCGCCGTGGCAGCTCGCTACCGCTAACCCCACGCGTGGGGTGAGTTTGGGGTATTCGCAGTTGACGGACCAGCACATTGCGGATTTGCCGCTGCCGCAGCTGCAGCGCGACGGTTTGCTCTTCGTGTGGGTGATCAACGCCAAGTATCAGTGGTGTTTAAATCAATTTAAAAAGTGGGGATATGAATTTGTGGATGAAATCGTGTGGGTCAAGGTGACAAATTCGCGAAGGTTGGCCAAGTCGCATGGATTTTATTTGCAACACGCCAAGGAGGTGTGCTTGGTGGCGAGACGAGGCGACGCGCCGCTCGGGTTAAAGAATGGCGGAAAGGCAATCGGAAGCGATATAATCTTTGCCCCTAGACGCGGGCAATCGCAAAAGCCGACGGAGATTTATGAACTGATTGAAGAACTCGTACCAAATGGCAAGTATTTGGAGATTTTCGCGCGCAAGAATAATTTACGCGATTATTGGGTCTCCGTCGGGAACGAAGTCACGGGCACTGGGTTGCCGCCTGATGACGTCAAGGCGTTTGAAGAGAAGGGCGCGGTGCCCGCGGCGAAGTACGGGGCGGGGAATCGTTAGCGCGTCATCAATACTATGATTAAATTCTACTCGATATGTTTAAAAGCGCGTCACGTCCCAAAGCACGCCTCTCGTGGCGGTGGCGATGACCACGATCGCCAACGGCGTCGCCACCGCGATCGCTAACCCAACCGTGAGCTCGTTCCAAAATCCCTTGCCGACGTATTCATCCCCTTGCCAGTTATCGCTGTATAAATCCGGTCTATCTTCAATCTTTTTACCGCTCGCGTCGACACGCCTCCCAGCCGGCGTCTCGTTGCGTGCCTTGGCCCGCTCTATCCGTCGTTGTTCCTCCTCCAACTCCTCCGTCGTCATCGCCGCCTGAACCATAGCCGCTGTGACCGAGTATTCCTCTCTCGCATCGAACACGAGCGTGATTTCATCCTGTTTCGTCGATCGAATCGCATCCTTGACAAAGGCTAAGCGCTCGGTGTCGCTCACCGTCCACAGCGAGTTCTTCTCGACTGGGTCTGATAACGCGCGCAATCGCATGCCCGGGACGACGCCGATGGATTCAAGGGAACTCTCGCGAGCGACGGCTTGGACGTAAATCGCCCGCTCGTTGTCGCCGACGATGAGAGCGTCGAATTTTAAACACTTTCGCGCCTCTTCGGTGCTGAGCCTGACGCAGAGCTCTTCGGTGGTTTTATCCATGACTTGCGCCGCACGGGAGACGTTTCGAGGGCGAACGGCGCGCGCATGGTGACGCGCGGAGGTAGTTCGTGAGGCGCAGGCGAGTGCGCGAGACATTGTGCGCGCGTGCGACGCTACGCGACGCGGAGTGGAGCTGGGCGGGCTTGAGAGGCTATGACTGTGTACTATTGTAAGAGAGGCTACGGGTGTGCGTGCTATGCGTCTCGCGTCGTCGCGTTCGCGGAATCACGCGGACCCATGAATGCTTGACGCAAGCTTTGGGTGAAATCTTCCAAGAAAAAGTCGCCCCAGGCGTCGAGGATAGCGAAAATGCGACGAGCGAACGCTGTTCGGGACGACGCCGATGACATCGCGAGCGCATATTCCTTGAGGTGCTCAAACACGTGAGGGAGCACGCGAATGAAAAGACCGCGATACGCCTGGACACCCTTGACTGGTGCGGCAGAGTTGTGGAGCACATCTGAGACGACGTAGAGACGCGCGACTTTCGACGCTCGAGACGTTTCAGCGTTGACGAGCGAACCGGCTATAATGTCTACGATATCCTCCGCGCACTCCGCTCGCTCGATGGCAAACTCCATTGCGTCGCGTATGTCATCGCGCGCAATCGTGACATGATGAAGGATATCAGTCCACGTATCGCGATCTTTAGGTGTCAGGCGCGTCGCCGGTTTCACGCCCCGGCGCGGAATCAATGCGCCGCCATCCGCATCAACGTCTCGCGCGACTTCATTTTGAAACATAGGCGGAGGTATCCATCTCGGACCTTCATCGCACATTACGAATGGGTCCACGCGCCACGATGTGTCGCCATCACCTTGTGCGTATGCGAAAACTCGCCACATATAGTAGATGTACTCGCTCGACTCTCGCTCGAAGAGAAATTGAAAACGCTCGTTTCGCGATTCGCGCGCTTTTAATTCGTGCTCAAATGTTTCACCATCCTCGGCGACATACGCGGCAACGATGTCGATACATCGTCGTGTGACTTCATCTTTCGGAATCACAACGACGATGTCGTTTTCGTGAGAGATTTCGCTCGCCGCCGGAGGTACCGACGCCGAGACGCTTCGCAAAATATCCGCCGACGTCGACGCAAAATTTACATCATCATTCCTCGTCGAAGGCCACACCGCACGCGGAGGCAACCGTAAAGGCTTACTCATTTCTGCAGTAATCGTGCCTCCGAAACACGATGCGTTGTGCATCTCAGCGACGAAACGCTCGGCGCTCGTTCGAGACAAAAAGCATATAAAGCCGCTGTGCGCCGTCCCAAACGTTGGTTTCCAAATCTTCACGCTCGCAATCGGGCCGTACATCTCAAAAGCGCTCGCTAAATCTATTTCAGCGATGTCCGGAGTCAAACCAGTGATGCGCACGTTGGTGCTATGACGGGTGTCGAACGCGACGACGCCCGCGTCTACGACGAAACGCGCGCCAGCGCTCGTCCCAGCCGCGTCTTCTGTGTCGACATGCGCCATGCGTTCGCGTCTTTGGGCATCGTTCGCGGCGAATTCGTGTAACATGGCATCAAGTGCGCGTTCTTTCGGACCCTGGTTCGCGTCAACGTCGGTGTCGTGCGTAACCTTTGCCGTTTTCGTCGCCGACGGGTCCGCGCGACGCCGAGCGCCTCCCAATCCAGTGTACACTTCACGCGGTCCATCATCACCGTCTGCGCCGCGCACGCCGTCGTGAGTCGAACCAGCCTTGACAAACACTGGTGCGCGCACGCCGACGTCAGCGCTGGTGTCGCCGTCCTCATCGTCGTCGTCGTCAGCCCCTCCAAACTCGGCTGCGACGGCTTCAAACGCTGCGCGCGTCTCAACTTCATCCCTCGCGCGTTTTCGAGCCTCGTTCGATTTATGCGCCGCGAGACGATTTGGATTGAGTTTTTTCGTTTTGAGTGTGAAATTCATCGCGCGCGCGCGGGATGACGCGTCGCGCGCGCGATTGTGAAGTCTCGGTCGAACGGCGACGCTGTAATACAACTGACTTTATTTTTTGTGATGTTTGGCGACGCTAAACGCTACGACACGCATCTAATGCGCGTGATGGCTGCATCGCTCCTAACGTCGCCGCGAACGTTTGCGACGACGATCGCGAGAGCTCGATCTAGATCTTGAACTCGACGAAGACCGACTTCTGGAGGACGAACTCGAGTACGAACCGCTCGAACTGCTGCTCGAAGAACCACTCGACGACGACGACGACGACGATGATGATGATGACGATGATGACGAAGAGCTGCTGCTGCTGCTGCTTCGAGACCGTTTAGGTGCGTGTTTCGGGGCTGTTTTCAACCACTCACGCATGTCATCCGTCAATCCACCGAGACCGATGGAGGTGAAGAAGTTGATGCTAAAGCGCGTGTTACGCGGCTCATCCTTGGGCATGACGCCTTGGAAGTACTCACGCATGGCTGGATCTTGCATCTTGGCGTTGAGTTGTTTCAATCCGAGTGCCTCACTGAGCTCCTGGAAAAGAATCTTGATGAAAATTCTCGAACTCGATGTCGTCGTTTCTTCGGTGAGAGAAATGTACGCCAAACACGTCCACGACATGGCATCCGTAGCGAGCAAATGCGCAAAGAACTTGGCCACGTTACGTAACTTGTTCGTCTCTAATCGGTGGATTGTGCTATATTGCTTCATGAATACCTCGTCAAATAGCGTGGCGTAGGTTTGGCTGATGAAACAAAACCGTTGGGCGAGCAAGCCATAGTAGCGCAAAAACGTGCGTTCTTGCGAGCAACACTCGACAAGCATCGTACACAATTCAACCTCCGCACCCGGTGGGATATTCATCTTCATCAATTTGTGACCAGCTTCTTCGAAATCAAGCGAGGACATGATGGTGAGGTAAATTGTACGCCGCAGGTTGACCAAATTTGTCTCTGTGAGATCGGCGATTTCCACGCGTTGGTCGCCGCGACTCGCCGTTCCCGCACCCGCGGCTTCGCCGCTCGACGATGAGCTTTCACTGTCGCTATCGCTGCCACTTTCGCTGTCGCTACCACTTTCGCTAGAACTTTCACCAAGAATCTCGCGGCGAATGTCCGCATAACGACGCTCATTCTCCTGAAATTCGGGGTCCTCTTTAAACACGTCTAGTCCCGGTTGCGCGTTCATGTCGTCGTCTAAACCAATCTCGTGTACGATTTGATCATCCTCGTCGACTAAATCGAGCTCTTCTGGCACGCCTTTTTTACCTTCAAATCCACCCTTTCTAAACGCAAACAACCCTTCTATCATAAACTGCGTGCGCTTATCGATTTCGCCTTCGTGTAAAATGCCTCGAAAGCGCTCAAAAATTCCGTGTAAACCTTGCGGCGTGAGTTCTTGAAGCGTAAACCCGCACTCCTTGACAAATTCAATCGCCACCTCCACAGAATCATTCGTGGGGACACCGAGTAAAACCGTAAGAAGCTCTAACGCTAACAATTCGTGCACGAGCTGTGTGAAAAGCGAAATAAAAACACACGCGATGGACAAAAGGTTAGTCACCCGACTCGAGTCTGAATCCGCGCGCGCGTACGAAAATGCCAACCCTCTCGCGTCGTGCGTGACATCAGTGTTAAAAAGCTCGTTATGATTTTAATCCTCACGGAAATCAGTAATTGTTGCGTGGTCATAATTCATCCTTTGTCACGCCGGCGGCGAAAATACTCATAACTATACGTCGCGTTTCAAACCGTCGCGTCTCGTACCTGTTGATTCACAAACGCCGCCAAAAACTTGGTCGCCGCCACACACACCGGTTTATCATTCCTCTTATACGCCCTACGAAACTGCAATATACACCTCTTTATAATCAACTCCCCAATCTCAGGAAACTTTGTATTCACCACCGCCACCAACGCCGCGAAAATCCCGCTAAACCGCGGACTCGCCATTTGCGACTTCATCACGCTCCTCGCAAACACCCCGCGTCCGCGTATCAAATTCTCCCCAAACAACTCCCTCACAATATCCTGCACGTTAGACGCGTTCAACTTGTTCACTAATCCATTGATTGACTTTTTCAACGCGTCCCACGTCGCGCGTTGATACTCGACGCTCGACGGGTCGCTCGCCGCCTTCGCGAGCATTCTCGCCAATTTAAACGGCGGCACGTACGCGCCTCCGAGCTTGCCCGTCGCAGACGGGCCCGGTGCGCTCGCGCGCGCCGGCGCCGGGGCGATCTCGCCATCCTCCGCGGCGTGCGCGGCGACATTCGCGTCGCGCCGCCGATGCGTCGTGACCTCGCGATCATTCGCATCGGCGCCTTTCTCGTCGCCGTCGCGCGCGCGTCGTCGGGGTGCGTCGCGCGAGGGCGAGCGCGAGCGCGAGGGCGAGCGTCTCGCGCGCGGCATCGTCCCAGACCGCGTCGGCGGGTGCGGCGAATGCGGTGGATGCGTCGGATTGTGTGGCGGCATTTCGAGGCGCATCGAATCATGCGTCAGCGCGTGGTGCGCCACGTCGACGCGCGCGGTGTGCGCGTCGGTGGGGGTGATGGTGCGCGAGATGACGCGCGTCGTCGTCGTCGGCGGCGCGTCGTCGGCGGCGGCGATGGCGCGCGCGCGGTGCGTGGGGAGGATGTGTACGATGCGACGTATGCGATGCGAGATAGAGATTACGCGCTGGATATCGCCGAGCGGTCGCACGCGACGCGCGCGCGCGCGGCTGGGGATGAGTGGTTTTATGGTGAACTCGCGTACGGCGATGCGCGGCGGGTGTTGCGACGGGCGGCGAGGGTTGTTGGGTGGGATGATGATGATGATGATGATGATGACGCTGAGTCGACGTCGACGTCTTCGACGGCTGGAGAGTTTGTTGATTTAGGCAGTGGTATGGGGAAAATGGTGACGTGTGCGGCGTTGACGGGTCTATTCGCGCGCTCGCGAGGGGTGGAGTTGTTACCGGAGCTCCATGACGAGGCGTCGGCGGCGTTGGAGACGTTTTACGAGCGCGTTCGAGACGCCGGGACGTCGGTGGAGTGTTCGATTTCGTTGAGTTTAGGAAATTTATTGACATTTGACGTGTCGAACGCGGATGTGATTTACATACACGCGACGTGTTTCACGCCAGAGTTGTTACACGCGACGGCGATGAAATTGGCGAATGAATGCAAGTCGGGGACGCGCGTATTAATCATGAGCAAGCAGCTCCCCGAAGGATGGGTATTCGAGGCTTTTGATGGCGGGTACATGGCCTTGGCGCAGCCACAGACGCATTGGAAGTTGGATTGTTGGATGTATGAAGTGCGTCGAGGGTCGAGTTCGAGTTGAGTGTCGCGATTTTGATTTAATTGCCACGCGTTTCGCGTCGAAACGCCGGACGGCGCCGAGTCGCGACGACATTCGTCACCACCCGCCACCCGTCGCGCGTGTAATAACATGTATATATCTGTAGTAGTGCACTGTCGCTTTTGCTGCTGCGACCAAATAACGAATCGAACACATTACCGGGAGCGGCTTCACCAGTTAAGGTGTGTTTTACAACGACATCAACTACGATTACAGTCGGGCGTCGACGCGCTCGTTACGAATTGGATTCCGAATCCGAAGAAGAACTCGACGATGACGCGTCGCGTCGCGAAGACTTGGAGGACTTTTTACGCCGTCGCTTATCATCCCTCTTACTGCGACGGTACGAATCGTCTTTTCTACTGTCCCGCTTGCGCCGCCTCCGACGTTTCTCCTTGTCTGTCTTTTTTTTCCTACTACTACGCGCGTCGCCGTCGCCATCGCGTTCGCCGTCGCCTAACTCTAAATCATACGTCTTTGCACCTTCACCCCGTCTCAACACCTCTAAACCTCGCGCTGGATTTAACACGCGCGCGCGCAACGCGTTTACATCCTCCTCGACGACGCGTCCGCTCGTCCCCGACCCAAACTCCCGATCGCGCCCGCGTCTCTCGTCCTCAATCTTCCGCATCTTCGCCCCCACCGCATCTCGATACGCCTTTGCGCGCGCATCATCACCATCAATACTCAACGCTCGATCGAAATCCTCCATCGCCGCCGCGTATTTCCGCCGGTTCGCCCGACTCGCGCCTCGAGCCGCGTACGCGCGCGCGTGATTCGGGTCCAACTCCAACGCTTGCGCGAAACACGTCTCCGCCTCATCGTACCGCTCCGCTCGCGTCGCTCGACACCCTCGACAGACGCTCTCGCGCGCCCAGGCCCACTTGATGTACCCGCGAACGCGCGTCTGCGCCGTCGCTCGCGCGCACTCGTCTCGCAGCCGCGCGACGGCGTTCACCGATGGATCCACGCGCGACACCGCGGGCGCGCACGCGAAGGCCGCAGCGCGCGCGCGTAACGCGCCGACGGCGTGGAATCGCGCGTCGGCGCGCAGCGCGTCGACGAACGCATCGTTCGTGGGCGCGCCCGCGAAGATGGCTGCGGCGTTCGCGCGTGAATCATTCGCGCGCGTTTCGCGGCTGGCGACGCCACTTTGTCGTCGCGCGGGATCGCCGATGAGTGCTCGCGCGCGTTCGCCGCGTGCGTCGATGGCGCCTCGCACGCGCGCGTCGATGGCGGCGCTCATGCGCGGCGAGAAGTGTGGTTGAGCGTCGGTTGGCCACCGTCGGCGGAGTGATGATACAAGAGGCAAACGACGCCGCGATGGCGAACGACGCCCCGAGCTATGCGCTATGTGCTATGAGCTATGCGCTATGCGCTGTGCGCTATGCGCTATGCGCTATGCGCTATGTACTATCGACTGCCCACGTACCTGGTGCATTCAAACATCACCGAGGAGGCAGCCAAGTCGTGCGAATCCGTACGCCCGTTGAAAGCGCTGAGGTGCACTTGGTCGTTGTTCCACATGGCGGCAAAAAGGGAGATGCCGTTCGAGCCGCCGGCGTTGATCGTGGCGCGCACGAAATCGCCCGGTAAGCAACCTGGTACGGTATATACGCCAAGATAGACATGCGCGTAGGACGCTAAGTTTGGCACGTTAATCGTGGACGGGTAGACGTACACGTTTACGTTCTGGAGCGTCCCTCGATTCTGGTCGACGCCGACGGATAACGTGTGCACGGCGGTGAGCGCGTCGATGGTGACATCTTGACCAGGGGCGGGTGAAATCCGGACCGCGCCGACGTCATTCACGCGCATGCGTTCGCCTTTATTCACGCGCATGAGGCCGATGTACGCTCGGGCCGCTGGCGCGAAGACAAGATCGCCGTCGTCCGTCGTCGCTACGCCGTAAAAGAAGTGATTGCCGACATGAGTCTCGCCAATGAACTCGTACGTTAATGCATCCGGATCAAAAACTGCCATTTGGCTCGCCGACAGAGGCGTGATGTAGATTTTGCCATCCGCCCCCAACGTGCCTGCTGAGGCTTCCCAACCAGTCGCCACAGGCACTTCTATGCAAGCACCCGTGCTTGGAGTATAGACGAGAAAAGCGTCTGCGGACCGCGGATGGAAAACGATTCTATCCCTCTTCGCCGCCGTACAGCCGCGGTATATGTGGCTCGACGCTTGCGCTGCGTACGTTAAAGAGGAGAGAGCCGTCGTCGCCTGGGAATACGTATTCGTCACACCATCAAATATACCGATGTGGGTGTGGTAGGCTGGTGCAAAGAATATCAACTCCCCCGGTGCCCACGTACACGCGCCATAGAACGCGTTACCGCTACTATAATCAGGCACACTGGCTGAAATATCCACCTTCGCTAATGTGGCTGTGCTTGGCGTGTACACGCCGACACGTCGTTCTGCTGCGGGGGCGAATATGACGTTGCCATTGGCCGCTAACGCACCATCGCCCACGAATGTATATCCACCAGAAGCACTAGACGTGAACGACGTTGAGCTGTACGTGTTCGTGTGCGGGTCGAACACGCCAATAGTTGTTGAGATCGGCGTGCACACCACTTGGCCATCGGCTGTCAACGTCGCGCCGCGGGCGACGCCTGTTGTCACCGTACCGTACGTGTTAATCGTAAACGCTCCAAACCGTGGATCCAACACGAGAACGTTCGTCATGTAATGAGGACAGAACACCATTCGTCCGTCGCGCACTTTGACGACACCCTCGTATTGAAAGGACCCTGAAGCGTACCGCAAAGTGTAAAGTTGTATCATCTCGTCGTAGTACCTCACGTCGCTCCCCTGACGCATGGCAACCGTACCCTTGGCGCTAGATTCCACATCGATCGAACCCGTGTTGGATACTTCGATTCGATTCGCCATCGACGCGTCTCTCATGCGAATGATACCCACGGCGTTCCCGAGGCGTGGTGTTAGGATGATATCTCCCGAGAGCGATACGGACGCCGGAGAGTACGTCGATCCGTAGGCGTCGCCCACGGTGGCCAACGTCTCGGTGATTGGGTCAAAAACGCCAACGCCAATTCGAGCACTTGACGGCGAATATGCCGTCATGTAGATTTTACCATCCGGACCTCGCACGCCGTCGTCAAATATGTAATTCGTCGGAGCTGTGGGTATAATCTTGAGTTCGCCCGTGCTCGGGATGAGCACGCCGACGCCATCCGAACTATACGGCGAAAAGATAATTTTGTCGTTGCTCGCCGACGCACACCCGCGGAATTTGGAGTTCATAGTCAACGTAGCAGAAATGTCTATGTTGGAAAACGAATCCGTCGTAGGGTCGTACGCGATGATGACGTTGGCGTGCCACGGCGCCAAGTATACCAAGTTGCCGCTATTCGCTGCGCACGCGCCGTGGGCGATCGCGGACGCTGAGGTATACGACGCGAGGCTCTTCGTGGTAAATGCATTCGTGCTCGGCGTGTACACACCGAGACCGGGCTCGGTGTGAGGGGGGAATATAATCTGTCCATTCGTCGCCAACGCGCCGTTGCCCTTGAAAATACTGCTGGTTTGTGTGACAGTGATGGTCACTTCGCTGTACGCGTTAGTGCTCGGATCGAAAATACCAATGCGCGGCACCATATAAGGCGTAAACACCACTCTATCATCCGCAGTGACTGTCGCACCAAAGTAAGCCTGACCACCAGAACTCTGTGTGACTGAACCGTATGTTGCATACTTAGACCTCGACGCAGGATTGAACACGCCCACTTTCGTTTCCTTAAACGGAGCAAACACGATTCGACCGTCGCTCACCGTCGCTGAGCCAAAAAACTTTTCAGTCTCTGGGGTATATCCAGTCATAGGAACGTGCTCAATGTCTTGCGCAACCGTAAACGTTTGACGCACGGCGAAAGCACCCGCGTCTTTCGTGGTAATCGTCACATCTTCATCGCTCTCTGCGAAAATGCTCACCGACCCGCCGGCGTTGGCGGAGAACCGGTCGCCGCTGTTGAGCAAGTGAACCGCCCCGACGTGAGTCGCGAGGAAGGGCGTCATAAACAAACTTCCAGATGATGACATGGCGATGCCAGAGTAATCATAAGTGCCAGTGGCGCTTCCAAACGTCTGAAATGAATCATCCACCGGATCAAATACGCCGACGGCGGTGTGGAACGGGACCAGGTAAATCTTTCCATCCAGTCCGCGCACGCCTCCGGTGAATTCCCACGACCCCGTGATGGGAACAAGAGTAAACGCGTCAGTGCCTGGGACATAAACGCCGATACCGGTCGCGCCCCATTTGTGGAAAATAATTTTGTCGTTGCTCGCCGACGTACATCCACGAAACTTGAGATCTGTACTTATTTGAGCACTGATGTCCTTCACCGTAAATGTGCTCGTCGTCGGGTCAAAGATGCCAATTTTGTCCGAGTTGCGTGGGCTTAAATACACCGCGTTGCCCGTGTTTGCCGCACACGCGCCGATGAATAAATTCGTCCCGAGCGAAAATGAGCTGATACTGACCGTAGTGAATGTATCCGAGGTCGGAGTGAACACGCCGACGGCGTTCTCGTCGTACGGCGCGAAAATGACATCGCCGTTTGCAGCCAACGCGCCCGGCCCAGTGAAGAGCGGGTTCGTTGACGGATCGGCCGTCGATATCGATGACGAAATATCAATCTCGCTAAACGTATTCGAACTCGGATCAAACACGCCCACGTACTTTGCATAGGTGGGCGTAAACACCACTCTGTCATCTGCGGTCGTCGCCGCGCCAGTGTATCTGCCTGGCGTCACCGACCCGTACTGCGAAAACGAATTCGTCTCGGGATCAAACACTCCAACCTGCGTCGCCGTAGTGCCTGGACATAGCACGAGTCGACCATCGCTGACGAAGGAGCCGCCGGAAGATGTAGATTCGGTGTAGCCCACAGACGTGATCTCAACTTTATCAATGGTTTGACTGTAAGTGTAGACCGCGCCCTGTCGTAACATTAACGAACCCTTTGCGCTGGTATTGTTCGCAGCCGAGTCAATCACAACGGCGCCGTTCGTCGTCGATCCACCACCGCTCGCAAGTGTCAACGCCCCGCCAGTCACGCCGTCACCAGCCGAAAGACTCATCGCGCCACCAGTCGTCGAACCAGCACCAGCCGTCGCCGTAATCGCACCGCCAGTCGTCGAACCGGCACCAGCCGTCGCCGTAATCGCACCGCCAGTCGCCGTCGACGCGCTCGCATCAAAAGCATTCAGCGTAAGCGCTTGACCACTCTCAGACGAGACAGTCACCGCACCACTCGAGTCCCAACTCACACGAGAATCAGAGCCTTGGTTCAA